>JAEIGA010012349.1_pt1 | contig 12962 bp, 12 predicted proteins | sample 9270691 | NCBI WGS metagenome assembly JAEIGA01 (sample SAMN17057246, study PRJNA624740) | gut metagenome | biome: biome; isolation source: fecal sample | host: Bos grunniens | place: China: Xizang | collected 2019 | reverse complement strand
TGGAATGATGTGGCAACGATATGCGTTTTTTGTACGAGTGTATCTTTCACTTCATTTTGTTTATCAGCATTGGTGATATAGACAATCATTTTTTCATCCGTACCTACGCATGCACACTCAATGCCGCAATCTGTTTGTACAATTTGTTCACATTCATCAAGGCCGACGCGCATTCCAAATAGTTTGAGGAAACGTCCCATTCGGCCAACGATGTAATAACAACCGTCTTTGTCAAAGTAGGCGAGGTCACCCGTACGAATAAATCCATTGCGTTCATCGCCCAAAGCGAGATCGGATTGTTGGCGAGCATAGCCCATGGTTACGTTTTTGCCACAATAGCACATTTCACCTTCTGTGTGGGGAGTAGTGATAGGTTTGCCATCGGTATCAATGAGCGATAATTCTCCATTAGGAACCGCAATACCGATACTGCCCACCTTGTCTAGTGCCCATTTAGCTGGGAGATACGCCATTCGAGCTGTACATTCGGATTGACCATATGTGGCTATCCATCGTTTTCCCTTGTCACGACAATACTCTGCAAACTTAATATTGAGATCGGTTGGCATCTTTCCTCCTCCTTGTGTAAGTAGTTCCATGTCTGGCAAATCCATACGGAAGAAACGCATTAGATTCAGCACTTGGAAACTATATGGTACACCCGTGAATGAGGTAGCATGTTGGTCTTTGAGGAACTTCCAAAATTTGATATCCGTCATGCTGAGCCCTGTGATAAGAATGGTTGCACCAACTCGTAAGTGGCTGAATACCATGGATAATCCCATGGTGTAGTAGAGCGGAAGAACCATTAATGGGCGATCTGTTTCTTTGAGTTCGAAGAAGGTGGATATATTCAATCCTGCAGATTCGATATTTTCGTATTTATGTCGAACGAGTTTTGGACTACCAGTGCTACCCGAGGTGGGAAGTAGGTGGGATAATTCGCTGTGGAGAGCAGGGGTGGAATCGGATACTTTGGTAAGTGTATATTCGTATTGACAATCAACGACTTCTCCCTGTACTACAAAATGATTAGGTGCGCAGATATATGTGGGTTGATAAGTATCAAGGAGTTGTTGATAGAGACCTGTTTCTGTTTTTACATTGAGAATCAATGGAACAAGTTGATGGCTATCCAACATACTCATTACCCATGCGATACCACCGATGTTGTTTTCAACTAGCAAGAAACACAAGGCACGTTTTTCAATGCGTTGGGTGATTTGCTGTGATAATGCTGCAATATCAGCGTAATGCAAGATGCCGTCATTGGAGTCAATGGCAGCAATACTCTGTTGATCAATATGTTGTAATCCAAGAATCATTCTTATATGGATGCGCAACCATCTACACCGAGGATTTGACCTGAAATATAATTTGCTCTATCTGAAGCAAGGAACGAACACGCATTGGCGATATCTTCTGGTGTACCTAATCTTCCTAAGGCAATACGTTGAATACGAGCATCAATTTTATCGCCATCGCTTTCATAGAGTTCCGCAAAACGCTCTGTCTTGACAATACCAGGAGCTACTGCATTCACACGGATGTTTTGTGCAGCCAATTCTTTAGCTGCAGATTTGGTCATTGAGATAATCGCACCTTTGGTAGCGGAGTAGGCTACTTGTCCTGGTGAACCGAGTACAGCAGTCACAGAAGCAATATTCACAATGTTTCCTCCTCCGTTGCGTGCCATAAGGCGACTGACGAGTTGTATCAATTCCAAAACCGCAATGACATTCACAAGGAACATGCGTTCGGTCTCTTCACGCATAATCATGCCAATCTTACGGTTGTAAACGATTCCCGCATTGTTTACAAGGCAGTCAATTTTACCTTCTGTTTTGAAAATCTGCATAAAGGTTGTCTTGACACTTGTGGCATCAGTAATATCCATTTCAATTGGATGGATGTGCTCGTTGCTTGTTGCAAACTCCTGTCTATCACAAGCATATACGATAGCTCCATCTGCTGCAAATTGTTCGGCAATTTGTTTACCGATACCCTGTGCAGCCCCAGTGATGATACAAACTTTATTTTCGAGAAGTTTAGACATAATCAATTATATTAGAGATCTACCTCCATCAATAGTTATTGAAGTACCCGTTATCCATTTTGTTGCATCTGACAATAGATATACGATTGCTTGAGCCACTTCTGTTGGAGTACCATAGCGGTGTAGTGGATATTTTGCAATATCTTTTTGTAAATCTTCTTCACTCATGGTCTGATTTTGTAGCAATTGTGTTTCAATGCGTCCTGGCAATACAGCATTGCACCGAATTTGTTTTCCTGCTAATTCAAGTGCGGCATATTGCACAAACGAATTGAGGGCGCTCTTGGATGAACCATATGCAGACAATGCAGTTGCTACATTGCTGATACCAGATATACTACCCACATATACCAAGGATGCTCCATGCTGAAGTTTTTTAGATTTAACTAAGTGCTTGGTCAGCAAAACAGGGGCATAGTAGTTGGTGCTGAAGATATCTTGCAAATTTTGTGTGTTTAGTGCAACAATAGGTTTCAATGAACTAACACCAGCACAGTGGGCTACTCCGTCTATATTATTGGGTAGTTGTATGCAGAATGCCTTGATATCATCTTCTTGTGAAAGATTGCAGCATAGAAGCATATGGTTATCTCCCTCCAACAAACATAGAGTTTCTTGCAATCTCTCATCATTACGTCCTGTAATGATGAGTTTGGCTCCCATTTTACAGCATTCTATAGCAGTAGCACGACCGATGCCCGATGAGGCACCTGTCACTAGAATGGTTTTTCCGATGAGTGAAAATGGATTATACATTATTGTTTGCTAACAACAAGGTCAAAAAGCTCTTGAATGGTATTTGTCTTGCGCATTTCTTCTGGAGGAAGTACAATACTATATTCCTCATCAACCATAGTGATGACGAGTAATGCAACCAATGATGTCCAACCTTCTACTTTGCGGAAGTTGGTTTCTGGAGTTAATTCTACATTGAGCTCATCAAATTGCTCTGCTACGTTTTGAATAAAAAGTTGAATATCCATAATTGTTTATTTATAAGTTATTACATTAATTTTTTTGCAGGGTTCCCCATTACAGTAGTTCCTTCTTTTACACGTCGAATAACAAAACTACAAGCTGCTACGCGGGCGTTGTTTTCAATCGTTACGTTGTGACTAATCATTGCGGAGGTGTGAATATCCGCCTCGTTATGGACAACAGTGCCTCCGACTAGTGTAACATGTGTGTCTATTCGGTTCCAATCACCGATGACAGAATCATGCCCAATGACGGTGTATGATTGGATGAGATTGTATTTGCCCACTTTTGCATCTGCACCAATGGTTGTATATGCTCCGACAATAGAGCCCTCTCCTATTTGTACATTGGTCCCGATGCGGGCTGTGGAGTGAATCATGGTAAGGAATTCACCTCCCTTGGAGATAATTTCCTCCATACATCTCTTTCGTGCAATACCTCCAATAGAGCATATGAAGATTTCATCTTCTTTGGGTTGGTATTCTTGTATGGGTGCAATCAATGGTGGATAATTGGAAAATTTATCCAAAGCAGCAATATTGTCATCAATAAAACCACGGATGTCGTATAGAATGCCATATCCATTGCTTTCGCGTGCCATATCATACATGGTACGCCCCATTCCTCCTGCACCTATAATTATTAAATATTTCATATGTTTATATCAAGCGTACAAAGTTACTGCTTTTTTTTTAGATATGCAAGATTTTTGCTTATTTTTTTAATTTCTGACAAATATCATTAACATATGGCTCTAAAAATAATCCACTAGCAAGTTGTTCAGCAACAATACCTGGACATGTAAGATTTACCTCTATGACGGAAACGTTATTATTGCAATCAATAAATACATCCCAACCTACAATACCACACTGTGGGAAATATAGTTGGTGCCATTTTTGTACGGAATCAACCATTTCTTTGAAATGAGGTAGTTGTACCGTCGATAATGCGATTCCATTATCAGTTTGCTGTACCTTGTTTAGATAGTTGTCGTAACCCTCTTTGAGATTTCCATCTTGATCTACTCCAATAAGATAACTGCTGTTCCAATTGTCTTTGTAAGAACCTTTTTTCCCAACTTTTAATACTACTGAATATGACATTTTACCATTCAAATAGATGGTTGTAACCCTGCAACTATTAATGGATGTAGGATTGAGGCGCGCGATGTCAGGGTGTTGACATAATAGTTCTTGTGCAATAAAATTACTACCAGACTGTCTCAGCGATTCTAAGATAGATTTGCAGTATTCCTCTGTGGTCCTATTATTTTTGGTTACTTTTATGACGCCATTGCCACATAACGTGTCTATGGATGGCTTGACAATGAAACCATGTGTGTTGGCAAGTAAGTTGCATGCATCATCTATATGAATGGGTTGCATGTCCTTATCGTATAGTATTCCCTCTATAGAACGTACGAATACTTTGGGAAATGGAATTTCTGGCAAATATTTATCGCATAATGCTTTGTTTTGTAATGAAACTACTTGCTCGTATGGATTGATTTTTTCCAAAATACTCCATGTCCACATCGTCCCTATAAAGTAGGGAGAGAAACCATGTTCCATTTTCCATATACGCGACCACGTGTAATCAAAACAATTAACATCTAAATTAGACCATGTTTTTTTGATGATACTTTTTTCTTTTTTAGTCAATAGTGGTAAATGACTTAATTTAGATATGGTTTCTCTATCTACTAGATAAAAACCTATATGGTGCCTTAATAGCGTTACCTTGCGGATTATATATCCAAACAATCTATCAATGAGTCTTATTATTTTCATATTCTTTAATTACTTGTTCAAAAATTTTAGTTAATTTGGTTGCTATCACTTTTGGTGCATAATGATTATAGCAGTTTTGAGATATGAGTTCATTGTTGAAAGTGATGTTTTTATTATGAATATCCCAAATGATTTTTTTTAATGCGTTTACATCATCAATGGGGAATATTCTACCGTTCATGTCAGAGATACAGACTCTTGCTCCGCCGCAGTCAGAGGCTATTACAGGTAATCCGCAGGCCAATGCTTCTAATATCGCAACAGAAAAGTTCTCTCCACGTGATGGCATCAAAAATATATGACTATTAGATAACATTTGAATAATTTCTTCTTTATTTTTTTGTCCTACAAGAAAAATATTGTTTTGTAGTCCTGCTTGTTGAATCTGCTTTAATAAATTTCCTTTTTCTTCACCATCCCCTATTATATTTAGTCTCCAGGAATCATGGGATAATTTTAAATCCTCAAAAGCACGAATTAATAAATCATAACCTTTGCCGTAAACCAAACGTCCAGTTGCAATATAATTTATTGTTCCGCTATAATTTTTACTTGCTATAGCATTAAAAAAATCAGCACTAACGGTATTATGTATCACTATTGAATCTTTGTTTAAATGATATTTTAGACGGTCTTTTAGGTTTTGAGAAACTGAGATAATTTGATTTGTGTATTGATATGCATAATGGGAAATCCATGCTATATGTGGAGATAGTTTCTCTTCGTTGAAAATTCCATTATGTTCCATGCCAACAAGAGGAATCTTATGTTCTAATGCAATCTTAACAGCATTACTTGTTATAAATGAAAAATGTCCATATATAATATCAGGTTCTCCATGTTCATTATATATCTTTTTATAGATATTATCCATCTGCCATTGTTTAACGAAGAGCTGAAATTTTTGACCGAATAACTTTGTTATCGCTCCAGGAATAACGAAACTGTCATAATGGACTATATCATTTGTTGATGTTGTTGTGATACCAATCTTTCTCCATTCCCATAAAAAACGTGTATCAACACTCGCAACTACAACTTTATGACCAATCGAAGCAAGAGCTTCTGCCTGATCTTGTTCAAAGCATCCCCATTGTGGATGTTTTTTTGATGGAATACCTCTTGAAATGATAAGTATAAACATGATTAGTTACTTTATATCGTTTAGTAGTTTTTTATATTCTTTCCAAAGTCCTTTATTATGAAGTTGTTGGAAATCGTGGTCTGCATTATCGTTGGCTTCTATTAAACATAAGGTTCCGTCTGCTTTAATTACAAGATCCCAACCGATATATTGTACTGTAGGAAGTAGCCTACATGCAGCTTCTATGAATTGCTTACACTCATTCCATTGTGGAATCTGAAATCCTAAGATTTTTTTTCCAGTGATTGGATGTGTAAGATATGTTTGATTGTGTGTGTTGTATCCCAACGAAGTTATGATACCTGTTTCTGTGTCAATATTAGCTCCTATGCCATCATAATGAAAATTATCGACATTGTTCTTTTTATTACCGATTCGGATACGTGCGTTCATAAAATGTACAATATCTTTCTTGGAATCGTACAAGGTTACCATGCGAATCGTATTTATTGACCATGGGTGAAACTCTTGTATGGAGGCAATTTCTGTGAGTGGCTCTTCTAATATATAGTGTGCATTAGTTTGCTTTTTTAGGTTTTCCAAAAATGTTGTGATAGACACTTTTGTTGAGTCAATTCGTTTAACACCATCTCCGCGAAACCCTAAAATCTCTTTAATGAAAAATGTTGGATTATTCTCAATGAATTTTTGGAGTTCTTCCTCTGTCACTGATATCGTATCAATCCATTCGCGACCTAAAAGTGATGCAAAGTGATTGTTAAAATCAATTTTGTTACGACAGATATGAATATCTTCTTTTTTATTTGCTATGCGCATAAGTTTTAGGTAGCGTCTATAAGTGATATATTCATTTCTTCCAGATGGACGCAACTTGTAAAATCCATAGGCAAAATAATCACTAATTGATGCTCCGTAAAATAAGGCTGCACATAAATAATCAATTACAAACCAACAAGTACGAAAGCAAGATGTATCGCCGACATAATCATGCTTCATTTGTTTGAAGCGGTTGGTGAGATATTTTGGATTCATAATCGTTATTTTAAAAGTTTTTCTTTAAGGATATTCAAATATTCATGCCCGTATTTCATATCTGGTTCAATATAGTTTCCCTCTGCCCATTCATTCCAGGACATTAGAAATACTATTCTATGCTCTGGTGTTTTATCTTTTAGTAAATCCAGAACTTGGTCAATCTGCTCTCCAAAAACCTCGGGTGTGCTATTGGTATAAATACGAGCTTTTCTTCCACTGCGAGGGCTTCTATCCCAGTTCGGCATAAGGCTTGGATAAACATTCTCTTGCTTATCCTCTTCTGTGTATAACCATCGATTTATCTTACGTTGATCGCATACAGATATTGGAGTATGCTTAAATAGGCGCATACAAATGGATCTCCATATGATTTCCAAGGGGTGGCGACAATACATCTCCGCTCTGAAATATCCTCGACTATTTACCGCATCGTATCCTAAATTTAACAAGTTCTGATAGCGAGTTGCAGCGTTATTAGGTATCTTCTTTGTAAACGCATTTTTCATGGATTTCTCATTTTCACGCAAGCTAAATTCTAATCCCACAAAATAAACGCCTTTTAATCCATTTTCTTGGGCTAATTTTTGCCACAATTGAATAAATTCACTTGGATTAGGAATCCCTAACGCACTCCAAATGTAAAATATCGGTTTCCCATCTACAGTGATATAGCGTTTGTCTTTAAATGCTGGTAGTACATCATAGAAATGTTTACGATACTCATTCTCATTGTACACCATTTCCATCAATGTCATTTCCTTTTGCTGTCTTGTTCCCGCTTCCCAACTTTTATTAGTCCAATTATGATTCGCCCAGCCTAAACAAAATGGGAAATCTGGTTTGCCACTTTGAAGTACTTCTTGGAAAGGCCTTTCTAATAACTTCTTATCATGGCTAAACCAATAATGCCAATAGCAGAATCCTTCTATACCAGCTTCACGAGCCATTTGAGCTTGTTGCTCGCGTACTTCTGGCAAACGCAAATCATAGAATCCCAAATCTGCAGGAATTCTAGGCTGATAATGTCCTTTAAAAAGAGGCTTTGCTTTGGCTACATTTGTCCATTCTGTGAATCCTTTGCCCCACCACTTGTCATTCTCAGGAATTGGGTGAAACTGTGGTAGATAGAATGCTATTATTCGTGCTTTTTTGTTCATTTTACTTACGTTTTGATGAAGTATTACTTATTCTTGTTGACTATGGAAGTATATAACAAATATACTCCTTGTGCATTTTGTTCTGTGGAATATAATTGTTTAACAACTTGTTGTGCTCTTAAAATCATTGGCTCATAATGTTCAATGTTACTGTTGGTTACATTAATCAGGTGTTGTACTAATTCCTCTTGTAGGGTATAACGGAGTGCAATCTCTTCTCCAGTTTGTTCTTTTCCGTTATCAAATTGCTCTTTCGTGCCAGCTACATCATTGCCAATGACAAGACACCCTGAAAACATAGCTTCTGCTGTAATAAACCCAAATCCTTCTGAAAGCGAAGGGACTATTAGTGCCTTGGCTTCTCTATATAACGATAATATATCATTTTGCATACCTAGAAGGAAGATTTTATCCTCAAGACCATAGTTGCTTATCTTATTTTTTACCAATTGGGTATATGTGGCAATGCCGCTTCCCGCAATGTGCAATGGAAGTGGTGACGAATGGCGTTTGCAATATTCTGCATATGCATCAATCAGGGGTAAGATACCTTTGATTTTTTCCAATCTTCCTGCATACAGCAAATATGGTTGTTTGTGTGGATTGTATTGTGTCATGTTGGCAGGAAGCACACCATCGTAAATGGTAGTAGCATGACAATGATGTAGTAGGTTATTATATTTCAATATATCTTTTGTAATGCCGATGGTATATGAATTTGCTCTTTTGTATCTTCTTTTTTGTGTGGTAAATGTTGGGTAATAGTAGAATGTGTGAATATCTATTGCTCCATACTCACGTATGTGCCATACGTGGGGAAGCTTAAGTAATTTGGCAACATAATATCCAATGGGCGTAACACTAACATTGGTATGTATAATATCCGGTTTGAATTGCTTTGCTATTCTCAGCAGTTCAATAGTGGCTAAACTATTTACCCACATTCTTCCAATTAAGCGAGGAATAAACAATATCTTATCTAGACGTGTTTTCCATAGTGGATATACGGACATGCGGAATTTTGCGCACAGCGTTGTGCATGAAATGCCCTGATTTTGTAGGTGCTTGTAAAGACTTTTCTCCAACGGGGTAATCACCATTGGAACTACGCCTTGTTTGCGCAACTCGTTTAACATTTGAAGGAGTGCCTTGCCACTTCCTTCGTTAGTTTCGTTGGATGTTGTAATATATAATACTCGCATGAACTATTGTAAATTGTCGATAGCTTGGTGTAATAATGTCAATGATTGCTCCCTATGGAAAGCCAATTGCTTGCGAACAGTAGAATAATCTATTGTCGAAATCGCTTTAGGTATCTCTTGGTAGTGTTCTTCTATTGCTAAATGATTCAACAGCGTTTTTACACGATCAGAATTCTTTTTTAAGCCAACGGTGAGGAATTGCTTTTCAAAGATGATGGAAAATGCTGTGCCATGAAAGGAAGTTGCAATAACATATTCTGCATCGCGAATCGCATGTAGAAATTCAATAGGCGATGCAAGTGCGATATGCCCCAATCGAGGCATGGTGCGAATAACTGCATCCATGATGAGTAGTTTGCAGCCCATTGATTTTGCCTTCTGTTTTGCGAATAGGCGAGCCGATGGTGATGGAAGCAATTCATAATAAAGTACATATTTTTGCTTGCAGTATCGTTCCGCAGGTAAAAGTTCATTCCATTGCTCTTTCGTTAATAGTAGTGTTGGGTCTAGTACTACTGTGGCAGAGTGACCTAATTGTTCCACTATATTTTTTAGGTTATTCTCTCTAACTAAAATAGTACTAAAGGCATCCAAATATTGTTTTAATAATTGTTCTTCATCTTTTGAAAAATCAATAATCCCCATACTTGCTGCGTAACTAATACAGTGTGTTGGGTGAGCCAATGTTTGACAAAAATATACAGGATCAAAACCTATTTTTTGATGTGCAGTAACATGGTTTCGCCATATTTGGTCGCTGCCCACAACGATGCAATCGTATTGTTCTGTAATTACTTGTTGATCTTGTGGATATACGATGTGTTTTGGAAGTTCCAAATATTTTTGTCCAAAATGTTCAAATTTCCTAATACGGCGGTATCGTCTGATTAATGTCAGAAGATTGAGTATGAGATTTTTACATTTAGATGCTATGTTTGTTCCAATAATTGGTTTAAACAATGCATATTGTTTCTGATGCGACAATGGCCAATAATCAATAAACTGAACATCATTGTGCTTGTTGTGACGTAATGTCGTGCGCAAAGCATAGGCTTGTAGCATTGCGCCATAATTATGGGCTCGATGATATGTTAGAATGCCTATCTTCATGCTTTGTTTGCAGCTTTGTCGTTTTGTGTCATTCCCCACGTAATAGCGATTAATGTCATCAGTGGGTATAATATAATAATTGATATCATAGAGAGAGTTAAGAAAATAGTATATGTAAATGCCAAAATAGGTGCATATCCGTGCTTTGCTCGAATGCTGGCAAATACTTGTTGAATCAATCGTATATGTAGTAGTACATAAGGTACAAAAGCCACTATGCCATAGTTGTACAATACCTCCAAAAAATCATTGTGAGCAGATAATTTTAATGGTGAATCTCTTAATACTGCAAGATAACCATGACCAAATAATAATTGTTGTACGTCTGAAGCCTTTATCATATTCCACGTAGTTGCCCAAACTTGATCACGTCCACTACCACCATCTTCTTGAATGTTCAAAATACGTTCACTAATAATATTTCCCATTGCGTTATCGACAAATATTAAAATGACACATAGAACAATAATGGCAATAATAAACACCAATAAACGAATAAAGTTGCGTTCAACAAGCACCTCTTTCACGAATAGATATGCTACAATACCCAATACAAACGATATTACTCCGCCACGTTTGAATGAAGAAAAGAGCACTAGTCCTGTAACAACTAATCCCACGTAACGCAACCATTTATGAGGAGTAAGTAATAATATCGGAAGTAAAAATAAAACATAATATGATGTACCTAAATGTGCTTCATCAACCTCATTTGCAAATATCCAGTTTTTATAATAGAAAAATGCCGTGATTAGCATTGCTATAATCATTCCAGTCGCAAAGAATTCTAACAATTCTTTTGATTTTGAAGAAAGAACGTATGCAAATATGAAGAATACTATTATTAGTAAATCACGCATCGGCTGATAAAAATAAGACAGAAGTCCAGCTGTAACAGGTATATCCATAACTCTCCATATCGCCATGTAACAACTTAAAAATAGCAAAACACGTCCGATCTTGCTCACTTGTACATAGCGAATATTTAGCACGACATATAATGCTACTGATATAAATAGTAATCCCACAATTAACTTTAATACTATCGGATCCTCTGCTGTATATATACTATCACGCTCCATTGTAAGCATACACATTACAGAATATCCACCAATAAGTATTATAATGAATAGTAAATATAGTTTTTCTATAATAATCTTTTTTATCATGCTACAATGACCAAGTTTCAAAAGTTTTTAACTCTCTACATGGATTACCTCCATATATATATTTGCTTCTCAATCTCCCATTTATTAAAGAATTGGCTGCTATAATGCAATTATTTTCAATTATGGTCCCTTTTAGAATAGTACTATTTGCTCCAATCCAAACATGATTGCCAATAGAAACTGCTGCATCATTATTTTTTTGATTATCGGTATAATGAATCGTATGGAGATCAGTATCTACAATATTCGTATTCTAGGCTATAGCACAATTGTTACCTATCGAAATTTTTTTCTTACAATGAATACGTGCATTCTCATTTATATATGTTGAATCCCCGATAGAAAGCACGCCACCATTGTGAACCTCAACTTTTGTACCCCGATGAATCATAGAACTAGATCCAACTATTAGTGTAGCATTGTTTTGTATAGTTATAACTGCTGGAGTGTCAATCGTAGTATATACGCCAATTAATAAACTACTTTCTGTAGATGAAAATTCTATTTTACCATTACCCTCTATAAAAAAATTCCCTTTTCCAACGTATATACGCCCGCCAAATCTTAGTGAATAATAAAGTGATTTGACAATATTGAGTTTTAATATAAATTGTATTCGCTTTCTCATATTTGTGAGTTAGTATTAAATACTGACTTTATTTTTAATAAATCCTTCCAGCCTATTACAAAAGAATGAATCTGCATAGGAAATAGTGTACGATAAGGAGGTATAACAAGGTGTGAAAACACCCCTGTACAAAATGCGGTAATCACGCTTGATATTGCAGCTCCAATTACTCCATACTTAGGTATAAGAATAAGATTTAGCCCAATAACAATAATACACCCTATTATATTCCTCAATACAACTAGTTTCTGTTTTTTCTCAATGATAATCATAGTACCAGTTACTTGAGCATGTGCATATCCAACAACTTTAAAAATCATTATCTGCAATATAGTTGATGCAGAAACAAACGTCATTCCAAATGTATAGCGAATTAATGGCCTTGCTACTATAAAGATTAACAAACACATTATAATTGTTCCCCAAACAGTAATATTCATAAAAAGTGTAGTTTTCTCCATATAGTCTTTTCGAGAATTTTGATATGTTTTTATTAAAATCGGCGTAATAGTCTGGCATAAGATCGTAGGAATAAAAAGACATATCTCCACAAATTTTCCCGCGACAGTATAATATCCTACACTTGATTTATCGATCATATTTCCAATCATCACTTGGTCAATCTTTTGATATACAACAACCGCTGCTCCACTAAGCAATAAAGGAAATGACTGTTTAATCAAATACTTTGCTTGCTCCTTGTCAAATGTCCACTTCTTAATCGAATCA
>JAEIGA010012348.1_pt1 | contig 12963 bp, 9 predicted proteins | sample 9270691 | NCBI WGS metagenome assembly JAEIGA01 (sample SAMN17057246, study PRJNA624740) | gut metagenome | biome: biome; isolation source: fecal sample | host: Bos grunniens | place: China: Xizang | collected 2019 | reverse complement strand
GGAGAAGCTTTGCGGCATTCTTTCCGGTGGTGAAAGAAACCGTCTCCACCTTGCCTTGACTCTTAAGGACGAGGGTAACGTGCTTCTTCTCGACGAGCCTACCAACGATGTTGACGTAAATACCATACGTGCGCTTGAGGAAGGTCTCGAGAACTTCGCAGGATGTGCTGTGGTGATTTCACACGACCGTTGGTTCCTGGACCGTATCGCAACTCACATCCTTGCGTTCGAGGGCGATTCACAGGTGTATTTCTTCGAGGGAACCTACTCTGAGTACGAGGAGAACAAGAAGCGTCGTCTTGGAAACGAGGAACCTAAGAGATTCAAGTATAAGAAGCTTTATGAATAAGATCAGACCATTTATATTGGGCTTGACAGTCGTACTGTCAGCCCTTCTTGCTTATGGACTCTTTACGCTTCCGGCACCGAAGGATGCGGATTATGACGGATTTTCTTCGGCGCGCGTGGTAAAGGATATCGAGGTTATTTCCAAGGAGCATCATTCGGTGGCTCATCCCGTGGAGAGGGCCCGCGTGCGCGAATATCTTGTGGAAAGACTTGAAGGCCTTGGTGCGGACACCGTGAAATTGTTTGAGTACGATTCTCTTGTCGGACCGAAGAACAAGCACGTGGTGTATCAGTTTGATGCAGTGAATGTGCTGGCTGAATTCTCTCCTGAGGGCAAGTCCGACAGTACTGCTTATCTGATGTTCGTCGCTCACTATGATTCACGTTTTTCTCAGCCTATGCCAAAGGATACTGTATGGTCCAATGGAGCAGCGGATGATGGCTATGGTCTTGGAGTGATTCTGGAGACTCTGTCTCAGGCACTCAAGAGCCGTTCTGAGTGGAAACAGGGAGTGAAGGTCCTTTTTACAGATGCCGAAGAGGCTGGAATGATGGGAATGAGTGCAATCTGGGAACATGATAGGGAAGTCTTTGATAATGTGGGATTTGTGATAAATGTCGAAGCTCGAGGACCGTTTGGACCTGCCTTGATGTTTGAAGCATGTTCCGGCAATGATAAGGTTCTTGACCTATATGCCTCTAACGCCAGGTATCCATTCACATACTCCTTGACGACAGTGGTGTATAGTCTGATGCCTGTCTTTACGGATTTTACTGTCTTGAAGAATGAACTTCCCGGTTTGAATTTCTCCACGATCGCTGACGTAAACCACTACCATACGGATCTTGACAATTTTTCCAACATCAGCGAGAAGTCTATCCAGCATTATGGAGAGCAGATCCTGCCGGTTGCAATGGCTTACCTGACTTCTGATGAGTATGCTGACAAGGATGCTCTTCGCGCTGATATGAATCAGACGAATTTCAGTGTTCCTGCTCTTGGGATGGTTTCATTCAGCCCTGCCGGCTACAAGGTGTTCTGCATTGTAGTGTTCGTCCTGTTCCTGCTTGTCTTTGCTCTGGAGGGATTCCGTGGCAGACTGAAGGCTATGCGCGTTTTCAAGACATCAGCAATCGTGCTTGGATCTGCGCTGGGAGTGCTTCTTCTTGGTGAAGCCTATGCCTGGGTCTGTGCTGTTATTGTCGGCGCTAAATTCAGTCTGTTCGGCACCGTGCAGGGTGTTCCGTTCGATAATATGGCTATGGTATTGTTCGTCTCTATGGTGTTTGCGGCAACTCTTCTCGTTTACTGGAACTCTCGTGCAAAGGCTATACGTTCTTCTTTGGGATCAATGAGGGCAAGCGCTGCGTTTGCAGCTGTGTCTGCAAATGCACTGAACCTGCTGTATGCGGGACTGGCTCTGCTTTTTGTGCTGAGTGCTGCGCTTCTATTCACCCTGGGAGAGAACATGATGTTCATCATTCCTCTTGCCTGCGCTACAGCAGCAATCGTGCTGTGGAGACTCACTTCATTGAAGGTATGGCTGGTGATCGCTGTTGCGCTGATTCTTCTTCACGCGTTCTCTTTTCTTTACGCACTGGCGATGGCCCTTACTATCGGTGCTCTTGGGGCTGTGGCGATGATCGCGTTCCTTGACTTTGTGGTGCTCATTCCGCTCTCTGACCTTTACTGTGGCATCTGGCGCGCCGACCGCTAGACTGGGCTGCCCTTTCATACCAAACGACCTGTCATACAAGCTTCCAATCGCTTCGCGACCCTATCCGGGTAAATGATTGCTTGTGTGGCAGGTCGTTTGGTCATCCTGAGCGCCCCTGTCATCTTGAGCGCCCCTGTCATCTTGAGCGCCCCTGTCATCCTGAGCGCAGCGAAGGATCTGAGAATCAGTATCCGAAGATTTCTTCGAGGGCGAGGGTCTTGACCTGGCCGAGGGTCCTGAGGTACTTAGTGTCGAGATCCTTGATATCTCCCAAGATTCCGTAGTGGTATGTGCGGCCTTCTACCCATTTGTCCTGAGTTGCCTTTATATCTTCCAGGGTGAGTGAAGGAAGTACTTCGTAGATATTCTTTGAGCGATGCTCAGTCAGACCCATTTCACGGGTGTTGCGATAACTGCTGAGAATGCTGCGGCCAGTAATACGCTGGGTGCGTATATTTGTGAGGAGAGCCTCTTTAGCAATGTTGAATGCCGCCTCAGACTCTGGCATGTCGTTGATAATCTCGTCAAATGCCTGTATGGCAGTCTTCATCTTATCGTTCTGAGTTGCTATGAATGCAAAGTACTTATAGCTGTCATCTTTGTGCTCTGGTTCAAGAAGTCTTGCTGAAGCAGAGTATGCTAGGCCACGAGCCTCGCGCATTTCCTGGAAGACGATTGAGTTCATTCCTCCTCCGAAGTACTCATTGTAGAGTACGGTGTATGGGTCAGATGCAACACTTAGTTTCTCTTCTTTGTTTGAATACTGCAAGTAGTAGATTTGCTTGGCGTCGTATTGTGCCAGATACACCTTGCTTGAAGGCGTTGCAATTGCAACTGGCATTGACTTTTCAAGAGGTTTGAGATTTTCTGCAATTTTGTGGTTCTTCTCAAGAAGTGTTGTAACCTCCTCAGTTGTCGCAGGTCCATAATAGCTTATCTCATGGCTGCATGACATAAGATCGCGGATTTTTCCAAGGAGCTCATCTGATGTGAGTGCCTTGATCTGAGCATCTGTCAGCGTAGTGTTCTTCACATAATCCTCTCCAAGGAAAATGTAACTTTGTAGGGCGCTGAAGCATCTTCCTTGATTGAGCTTAGCATCAGCTCTCTCCTTTAGCAGGTCAGCCTTGAGGTTCTGAAGAATCTGCTCGTCTGGGGTTGCATTATATATAAGATCCTCTACGATTTCCATAGCCTTAGGCATGTTTTCCGAAAGACCGCCCATATAGATGTTTGTGTAGACATTGCCTGCAGAAATTTGGAATGAACATGCAAGCTGATACATCTCTTGCGCAATCTCCTCTGCGCTACGTGAAGGAGTACCAAGGTACTGAAGATATCTTGTCGCGAGTCTTAGGGCAGGGTCGTTTTGCGTGCCTGTATTGAACTCGTATCTGAGGTCAACAAGGTCGTTGAGCTTGTTCTGAACGTATAGAACATTCAGACCTTTGATGTCAAACTGACTGAGTGCTTCATCAAAATTAACAAATACAGGCTCGATAGGCTGGACTTCGGTGGATGTAATCTCTGTAAGGAACTCACTCTTGAGATCTCTATTCGATTTGATAGGGGTAATCTCAGGGGCAGTTACCTTGATCACATTCTTATCTTCACCCTGACGCTTGTATACAATGGCATAATTGTCATTTCTAAGATATTTTTCTGCCCATTTGATGATGTCGCTCTTGGTGATCTGGCTCATTTTCTCGAGGCTGTTTACTTCCTCTTTCCAATCTGTGCCATTGATAAATGAATTGACAAAAATGTCCACGCGGCTTTCGTTGCTCTCCAGGTCTCTCATCTGAGAAAGCTTGAGGTTGTTTATTGTACCTGAAAGCAAAGATTCGTTAAAGTCTCCCTTACGTAGTTTCTCAACTTCTGCAAGCATAATGTCGCGAGCTTCCTCCAATGTCTGTCCATGTTTTGGGGTAGCCATAAGGATGAATTCTCCGGCATCAGGACGAGGGTATGACATACCATAAGCTTCCAATACTTTCTGCTGTTGTGTGATGTTCAAGTCTATAAGACCAGCTGTTCCATTGTATAAAATCGATGCAGCTACTTCGGCAACTAAAGCGTCGTCTGATGAGGCTCCTGGATATTTCCATCCCATCATGATATTTTCGGCATCCAGACCATATACATTCTTCTCAACCGGTGTCTCAAGCTGGTGCTTTGTCTGAAGAGTAAGGTTCGGCAGATTTTCATTTGGCTGCATTCCACCGAAATACTTCTCAATGATTTCCACCATCTCGTCTGGATCAAAGTCACCGCTCAGACAGATAGCCATGTTGTTCGGAACATAGTATGTCTTGTAGTAGTTCTTGATGTTTGTGATTGATGGATTCTTTAGATGCTCTTGAGTACCGAGCACTGTTTGTGTGCCGTATGGATGGTCAGGGAAAAGCATGCCGTCCAGGGTCTCGAGGGCCTTGCGAAAATCTCTTGTGAGCGACATGTTCTTTTCCTCATACACAGTTTCGAGTTCAGTGTGGAAACCGCGGATTACAGTGTTTGAGAATCTGTCTGCCTGAATCCTTGCCCAATTTTCAATCTGGTTGGAAGGTATATCTTCTACATAAACTGTCATGTCAGTAGAAGTGTAGGCGTTAGTTCCTTGTGATCCGATGAACGACATCAACTTGTCGTATTCATTAGGGATAAAATAGTCAGAAGCAAGGTAGCTTATTGAATCAATTTTATGGTAAATGGCTTTTCTTTCAGCCTCGTCGGTTGTGACCCTGTAAACTTCAAAAAGTGCCTCGATCTCATCTAGGAGCGGCTTTTCTGCAGCATAGTCAGATGTTCCAAACTTCTCAGTTCCCTTGAACATGAGATGCTCGAAATAATGAGCAAGTCCCGTAGTCTCTGATGGGTCGTTCTTGCCACCTACCTTTACTGCAATGTTAGCCTTGATACGTGGCTTCTCTTTGTTTACGCTCATATACACCTTAAGACCATTGTCCAAAGTGTATATCTTTGTCTGGAGAGGATCTCCCTTTACTGTTTCGTATCTATACTGGGAACACGAAACGGTGAGTAGCATGAGTGCTCCCACCAGGATTGTTAAAATTCGTTTCATTTTATTGAATTCGATTAGTTGTCTTTTTCAGATGCGACTGCTGCGTTGTAGCAATGGCGACAGAGTGGCTCATACTCATCTTTTTCTCCTAAAAGTACCAATTCCTCGCTCTTGGTGAGGCGGTGTGAGTGGTTGGCGGGACTACCGCATTTTACGCAGATTGCGTGTACTTTTTGAATATCTTCTGCAACTGCCATAAGTGCAGGCATAGGACCAAATGGCTTGCCGAGGAAGTCTGTGTCAAGTCCTGCAATGATAACCCTGATACCTCTGTTAGCAAGAGTCTGTACGACTTCAACGATGGTGTCGTCGAAGAATTGTGCTTCATCTATGCCTACAACTTCCACTTCGTTTGATAGCAGAAGCATGCTTGCTGGTGAATCTATCGGTGTGGAAGGAATGCTGTGCGAATCATGCGAAACGACCTCGTCCTCTGAATATCTGACATCGATGCAAGGCTTGTAGATTTCCACTTTCTGCTTTGCGAACTGAGCCCTTTTCATTCTTCTGATGAGTTCTTCTGTCTTTCCAGAGAACATTGATCCGCAGATTACCTCAATTGAACCCGCTTTTTTTGCACTTTCTAAAAACATTTCCTTACTTTTGTAGATTCAAGAACGCAAATATAATCAAATATTGCCTTATGGAAAATAGACAGCAGCAAATTTTAGCGGAGATTCAGTCGATGATGGCTTCGATCAGAAATGAACTGAATCTGCTGGATGCAAAGATATCGGAGTTTCAACAGATTGCAGATGAATCGGGAAGCCACCTTGAACCTATCGATCTGGAACCGATCAATCTTCTTGAGCCCGATGTGGAATTTGTTGCAGAACCGCAGGTAACTCCATCTGAAGAGCCTGTGGTTGAGGAGCCTGTCATTGAGGAACCTGTGGTTGAGGAGTCTGTCATTGAGAAACTGGTCATTGAGGAACCGGTTGTGGAGGATCTGCCGGATGATGATCTGCCGTTCTTTGAGGAAGAGCCTGTAAAGACGGGCCCGGCGCCTATAATTGACACAATGACTGACAGACAGGCCTGGAGGACAGATATGCCGGGCGGCGCTGTCAAAGATGTCAGAAGCGCGATTTCATTGAATGACCGCATACTCTTCATCAACAAGCTTTTTGATGAGGATCCGATGGCATTTCAGACCGCGATAGGAAGAATAAACTCAATGGAGTCTCTTCCTGAGGTGATAGATTATGTTCATGCAGAACATTCTGATTGGAATTTGGAATCAGACACCGTATATCGTTTCATGATGGCTGTCCGTCGTAAGGTCAGATAGTTATGGCTGGCATATTATATATAGTACCCACACCTGTCGGAAATCTCGAGGATATGACTTTCCGAGCAATCCGTGTTCTGAAGGAGGCGGATCTCATTCTGGCAGAAGATACCCGTACAAGTTCGGTCCTCCTCAAGCATTATGATATCCACGGAAGGCTGGAATCCCATCATAAGTTCAATGAGCATAAGACATCGGCAATGATAAGAGAACGCATTCTTGCCGGATTGAACGTAGCTTTGATCAGCGATGCAGGAACTCCTGGAATATCGGATCCGGGCTTTCTTCTGGTGAGGACCTGCGTGCAGGAAGGTATTGAGGTTCAGACGCTTCCGGGAGCAACGGCTTTTGTTCCAGCACTTGTGTCATCGGGATATCCTTGTGACAGATTCTGCTTCGAAGGATTTCTTCCGCAGAAGAAGGGACGCCAGACAAGGCTTACTGAACTTGCACAGGAAACCAGGACGATGATCTTTTATGAGTCCCCATATCGTCTGGTAAAGACTCTTGAGCAGTTTGCTGAATTTTTCGGGCCGGAAAGGGAATGCTCGGTGGCCCGTGAGATTTCCAAGAAGTTCGAGGAACATAAACGTGGCGCTTTGGTAGATGTGGCGTCGTGGTACAAGGAACATGAGCCGAAAGGTGAGATAGTGGTCATTGTCGCTGGAGCAGAGGAGAAGAAAAAGGAGAAGAAACGCTACGGCAAGGACACCGAGGAATGATAAAAAAAATTAAAAGACGATAAAAAAGAGAAAAATCTGCTTCCCGGGAGGCAGATTTTTTTGTCGTTCTCATACCGTTTGCCAATTTTTGCATCTGTCGTATTTCAAAGAGGAGGTGATGTGAGTGCAAAAAAGGATAGAGGAATGACTCGTTCGGCTGTTGTCGGAGTTGTGGCTTTGGTGTTTCTGATCATAGGTTACCAGACTGCTCTCTTTGTGCAGAGTGCGGCAGTTGCCAAGATCGCTGCCAACAGGGATGAACCGGACACTGTGTATGTGTATCAGCAGGTAGAGGAGAGGCCCTTGGCTGATTCCCGGGGTGACAAAGAGAGTGTTCCGGGTGTCAGTAAGGGAAATGTGAGAGTTGAGCGGAAGCAGGGTCATCATACTGCCGGGGCGGAGAATGTGCGAAAAAAACTTGCGCGCAAGGTGGAGTCCTTCATGTTTGATCCTAATAGAGTTTCATTGGAGGAATTACAGCGTCTGGGGTTTTCTGAAAAGCAGGCCAGGTCTATCGTGAATTATCGTGACAAGGGAGGACATTTCCGGAGGAAGTCAGATTTTGCAAAATCCTTCGTCGTATCAGACAGCATCTTCAGGCGGTTGGAGCCATACATATCCATTCCTCTGACCGATCTTAATGAAGCTGATTCTGCTGCCTTCGATGCTCTTCCCGGAATAGGAGGGTGGTTCGCTTCGAAAATGGTTGCTTATAGAAATGAACTTGGCGGTTATTCGTGCAAGGAGCAACTGATGGAGATATATCGGTTCGACAAGGAAAAATTTGATGCTTTGAATGATCTCGTTACGGTCCGTCAACCTTATAAATATCCTTTGTGGGAGCTGCCGATGGATTCGTTGCGTCGACATCCGTACATAAGGAACTATGAAACAGCCCGCGCGATTGTCTTGTTCAGGGAAAATAATCCTCGAAAGATGTGGACTGCAGCTAGCCTTTCGGCTGCTGGAATTCTATCTTCGGACATAGCCGTTCGTCTTGAGAAATGCGCGAAGCCTGCCCCAGAAGAATAAAATTTTCAGAATTTTTATAGATGTGCTTCAGGTTGGCACAAGGTGGTTGTAATTTTGCATTCGAAAAGTTGGAGAAGTTCCGGTTTTTTGATTAATTTTGCTTGTTCGCGTGGAAGAGTTCCGCCGACGTTTAAACATTTAATATTTTTACATTTATGGCTAAAGAAGTAGTAAAGGAAGGTACCGAAATCAATGCAGCAAAACTTAAGGCGCTGCAGGCGACGATTGACAAGATTGAGAAAGATTACGGTAAAGGTACGATCATGAAGCTGGGAGATCAGCCAAAATGGGAAGTCTCGGTTATTCCGAGCGGTTCCATCGCGCTTGACGCGGCTCTTGGAATCGGTGGCTATCCTCGTGGAAGGGTCATCGAAATCTATGGACCGGAGTCCAGTGGTAAGACAACTCTTGCCATCCATGCCATTGCTCAGGCTCAGAAGCAGGGCGGAATAGCTGCCATCATTGATGCCGAGCATGCGTTTGACCGTACATATGCAAAGAATCTCGGTGTTGACCTCGATACATTGCTTATCTCACAGCCGGATAACGGTGAGCAGGCTCTCGAGATTGCTGACAATCTCATCCGTTCGGGTGCAATCGACATCATCGTGATTGACTCCGTTGCGGCCCTTACTCCTAAGGCGGAGATTGAGGGTGAGATGGGCGATTCGAAGATGGGCCTTCAGGCAAGACTGATGAGCCAGGCCCTCAGAAAGCTCACAGCAAACATCAGCAAGACAAATACGTGCTGCATCTTCATCAACCAGCTCCGTGACAAGATTGGAGTTATGTTCGGTAACCCGGAAACAACCACAGGAGGTAATGCTCTTAAGTTCTATGCGTCGGTGCGTGTTGATGTACGCCGTACCACCCAGATCAAGGATGGCGATGAGGCTCTTGGTAACCGTACCAAGGTTAAGATCGTAAAGAACAAGATGGCTCCGCCATTCAAGAAGGCTGAGTTTGATATCGTGTATGGCGAGGGTATCTCGAGAGTAGGCGAGGTTCTTGATCTTGCAGTCGAGTATGATATCATCAAGAAGAGCGGCTCATGGTTCAGCTATGGCGAGAATAAGCTCGCCCAGGGTCGTGAGGCTGTAAAGAATCTTCTTACAGATAATCTCGAGTTGTGTGATGAGATCGAGGCGAAGATCCGCGAGATCCTTGCTGATGTTCAGGACTAGTTGCATCATATGAAGATAAAACTCTTAGGAAAGAATCTGGAGGAGCTAAGGCAGGTCGTCTCATCGGAGGGCCTGCCTGGCTTTACTGCCAAGCAGATCGCTCAGTGGCTTTATCAGAAAAAGGTCCGCTCAATTGATCAGATGACCAATCTGTCTAAAGCTGCAAGAACTGCCCTGTCGGAGAAATATGAAGTCGGAGTAATTGATTACTCAGGTCTTCAGATTTCCTCTGACGGAACAAAGAAATATCTCTTTCCTGTCAAGTGCACGCACAGGAAAGGCCTTAACCTCGGGTGCAGCGGAAGAATATCAGAGGATGAACTTGAGGCCAGCGCTGTAGAAGCGGTTATGATTCCGGATGCAGACAGGGCGACTCTCTGTGTGTCTTCTCAGGCGGGATGTAAGATGGGCTGTAAGTTCTGTATGACGGGACGCCAGGGATTTCATGGCCATCTGTCAGCTGCTGACATCATTTCTCAGTTTATAGCTGTCGATGAGTCAGACAAACTTACCAATACGGTGTTCATGGGTATGGGAGAGCCGCTTGACAATTATGATAATGTCATGCGTGCAATCGAGATCCTGACCTCCGATTGGGGATTCGGATGGAGCCCGAAGAGAATAACTCTTTCTACAATAGGAGTTCTTCCGAATCTGAAACGTTATCTTGATGAGTGCAAGTGTCATCTGGCAGTGTCTTTGCATAATCCGTTCGCTCAAGGACGACTTGACGTGATGCCGGTGCAGGGCGCCTGGCCGATCCAGGAGGTGATAGATCTGATAAAGCAATATGACTTTACCGGCCAGCGTCGAGTGAGTTTCGAGTACACGATGTTTGCAGGTTTCAATGACACAAAGGCTCACGCAGATGCCTTGTTCAGGATGCTTAAAGGTCTGGAATGCAGAATGAATCTGATCCGCTTCCATAAGATACCTGATTTTCCGTATGAGACATCTCCGGATCTGATTATTGAGAATTTCAAGACAAGACTGAACAATCTGGGAATAATGACTACTGTGCGCGCATCGCGTGGTGAAGATATACTTGCCGCATGCGGAATGCTTGCCGGAGAACATAAACAATAATGAAACGACTGATTTCTGTCATACTGGTAGTTGTTGCAGCATTATCAATGCTGCAACAACTGTCTGCACGCAGCGTTAATCCTAAGGAGGATTCAGTGGCTGTGGCGCAGATGAGGCAGCGTATGGCTCAGATCAGAAAGAAACGCCCTACTGTGGCGCTTGTGCTCAGTGGCGGCGGTGCAAAAGGAGCGGCCCATGTAGGCGTGATTCGGCGTATCGAGGAGTTGGGGATACCTGTTGATATGGTCTTGGGGACAAGCATGGGAGGACTTATCGGTGCATTATATTCGTTGGGATATACACCGGATCAGCTGGATACCATCATCAGCAATATTGATTGGGACTGGGCACTAAGTGACAAACTCTCCCGTGAATTCATCTCTTACGAGGATATGAAGTACAAGGAGAAGTATATGCTCTCCATTCCTTTCTATTATGAAAAGGAGTATTTTGAGGCAAAGGTCCAGAATGACCGTAGGTTTGACATAGCACACAACCGCCATGATGAATTCCATATCGGTGCAGACAAGCCTTCTGGGTTGGCCATGCTTAAGAAGAATCTCCTTGGAAGCCTACCATCCGGCTACATATATGGTCAGAATGTCAACAACCTCATAAGTTCGCTCACCATTGGATATCAGGATTCCATTGATTTCAAGGATCTTCCTAAGCCGTTTGTCTGCATTGCGGCTGATATGGTTTCCGGAAAGGCCAAGATCTGGCATCGCGGGAAGATAAACCATGCGATGCGTTCAACCATGTCCATCCCGGGAATGTTTGCTCCTGTCAGGATTAATGGTATGGTGCTGGTCGATGGAGGACTAAGAGACAACTACCCGACCACCCTTGCCCGTCAGATGGGGGCTGACATCATCATCGGAGTGGACTTGTCTCAAGGTCGCAAGGCTTTTCAGGATATTAATAATCTTGCAGATATATTTGCACAGGGTATCGATATGTTGGGGCAGGATGCGTTCGAAAAGAATGTGCTGATCCCCGATGTCAAGATCAACCCCAATCTGAAAGGCTATCATATGATGAGTTTCACCCCGGCATCCATAGATACCATCAAGAACAGAGGATATATGGCAGCCGTCTCTCAGGACAGCCTTCTGCGCAATGTCGCGGAACGTACTTCAGGTTCTGAATCTTCTGTGTCAAAGAAGTCAGCTGCAGGATTTAATCTGGACTCCCTGATGATTTCAGAGGTGGATATTATCGGAGTGCTGCCAAAGGAGAAGGAGATGATCAAGCAGAAGTTTCATCTTGACTTCAAGGAAAAGATCAGCATTGCAGATCTGGAGATGATAGTTGATAATATATATGGAACACAGTCTTATGATTATGTTACCTATGAACTGCTTGGCAGCAGTGATCCTTATAAGCTTGTCCTGAACTGCAGGAAGGGTCCTGTACATCAGTTCGGTCTTGGGGTTCGTGCTGACACCGAGGAGATTGTGTCTGTGCTGCTCAATGTGGGATTGAATGTCCATAAGATGCATGGACATACATTTGACTTCACGGGAAGAATAAGCGCTAACCCATCCTTGAACATCAGGTGGTCATATGATGCTCCTAAGATGCCGACTTTTAATGTGACTGCATCAGTAAGATGGACTGACCTTGGTCTTCTGAATCTTTGGGAAAACAGATTGAGTCTGGGCTATCTCAATACCAAGCAGGAGATATATCTGTCGAACATCAAGTGGAAACTCTTCGACCTGAGGGCGGGAGCACGAAACCAGTACATATCCATAAGGAACGTGAAGTCGTCTGAGTTCATCGGTGACTATGATTTCGGCCAGCTTGACAACGACTTCATTACAGCTTTCGCAGAAGGACGTGCCGATACTTTTGATGACGGTTATTTCCCAAGGAAGGGATTCTCGGCTGGAGTATCTTACGGGTGGACGTTCGGAGGATTCCCTCATACCTTCAACAACTTCCACACGATTACAGCCGATGCAAAAGTCGCTCTTTCAGCAGGAAAGGTGTTTACATTCATTCCGTCATTCAATCTGAGATTCCTTTTCGGCGAAGACATACCTGTTGCCTACTTCAATGCCATGGGAGGCTCTCTGGCGGGAAGATATGTCGATCAGCAGATGCCGTTCGTTGGTATGAACAACCTTTCGGCCATGAAGAACATCCTGACGATCTTCAGGACAGATTACAGGTTCAGATTGGCCAAGAATCACTATATAACCGGAATTGTCAACTATGCGCGCGACTGCGATCGGTTCAGGGAATATGCACAGGGACTGGGCTATTTCGGAGCCGCCGCAGAGTATTCATACGACACGATCTTCGGTCCCATATCGTTTAATGTGCATTGGTCCAACCTTACTAAAAAGGTGGGAATTTATCTCAGTGCCGGATACAGTTTTTAAGTCATTATGGAGAAGGCTTTAGACAAGATGCGCAGGCTGTGCTCGCGTAGGGAATATTGTGTGTCGGATATCCGCTCCAAGCTGATGAAAGAACTTGAGGGTGTCTCAGC
>JAEIGA010012347.1_pt1 | contig 12963 bp, 21 predicted proteins | sample 9270691 | NCBI WGS metagenome assembly JAEIGA01 (sample SAMN17057246, study PRJNA624740) | gut metagenome | biome: biome; isolation source: fecal sample | host: Bos grunniens | place: China: Xizang | collected 2019 | reverse complement strand
TTGCAGACGATAACAAGAAATATTTATCTACTCACTATTTAATTCATCGCCCATTCCATTTATTGATATAGAAGGTGCTACCCCAATACAACGGCCAATAGAAGCGGTTGAATATGCTGAATATAACTACTAAGTATTTGGATTAATAGTACCATCACTATAACTCATTTGAAATTTATAATACTATTTAGTTTCTGGAAACTTAGTGATATCAGCTATTAACTCTGCTTTCTAAGCTTCTATCAAACCTGTATTATTATTTATTTCTTCGATTAATTTAGTCTTATTATCTGCTATATTAAAAACTACTTCCCCCATTCGAGTATTAGAATCATAGCGTAAATGTTCAGTATCTGCGGCCGCAGTTAAGTTCAACAAAATATTGGAACTTAAATAATCTTTAACAATTAAGCTAAAACTATTTACTTCTTCAATACCAACTACTGGATTTTGTTGAAACGGTATTACAATTTTATCTGTTGTAAAAGCAGGTATAGTATCTGCTATAAAAGGTGGATATATAATCATTTATTGTCACTCCTTTTTATCCTTAATAGATAGAAGGGCTGAGCATTGCTCAGTCCTCTATCATAAACATCATAGCCTGCATTTGCGCAGGTGTAAATTCTGCATTACCAAGAGCTTCGATAGAAAATGTTTTAATATCAAGTTCTTGTTCTATAGAAAATAAATCTTCAAGTTCTTTAGAAGCTTCTTCTAATTTATCTTCTGGTATTTTGTATTGTTGACCTTCTTCATCCAATACACCGTAGTGTTTCGCAATCTCAAGGCGAGACTTCTCAATCTCTTGAGCTGCGGCCGCAAGAACAGAAATATTCTTTTGAATAAAGAAATTTGCTTTTGCGGGAATATATATATTTAAATTATCTAAATTACCAATTACACTATTGGTAATTTGATAAATTTGTTGATTATTAAATTTCATTTTATTTTATCTCCTTTATCTCTTTTATTTAACTTATACCTACTAGCATTCCACCAACAAAAGTAAAAGTTTTTCCAGATATTGTTATTTCACTAGAAAGACATTCATAATCTCTAGTATTATTATATGATGAACATCTAACATAAAATTTGTAAGCATTAAATTTAATCATACCTGGTGTAGAACCTTCAGATTCACAAGCTAAATGTAACAATTTACCACGGGGTGTTGTTATGGGTGCATAATCCCATTTCCAGTTTGCATCAGTTGAAATCTAAGCTAAAACAGTTAAATTAGTAGAATCAATTGCAATACCATCAGTAAATACTATTCCACCAGAACCATATCCCAGATTAAGAGCACTAACATATGGATGTGTAGTACGAGAAGGCCCAAGTGTAAGATAACCTTTTGAATTTGTAATTTCGAAAGTACCATTAGAAGATACTTTAAATACATTTCCAATAGATACTTTTCCTCCTTTAACTTCAATACTACTAGTACTAATCCCATAACTCCCAGAAGAACTAGATAAAGTAGTATTGCCATTTGAAATACTATTTGGACCAATATTCCAACCAGCAATTGTACCTTTACCATTTACTGTTAAGGTTCCAGAGATTGTTACATTACCGCTTGAGTCTACATAAAATTTTTTCTCATTAACATTAATAGAACCTTTAAAAGTACCAGTGGCTGCACTAATATCTCCTTTAAAAGTACCAGTAGCTGCACTAAGTTCACCACTAAAAGTAGCATTACCATTTTTGCCTACTGAAAAGTTATTACCTAATTTAATTGAACCATCACTTCCTAAGTAAACTGAATCATTATATTTAATAGCACCGTCATTTATTGTCCAATTACCAATTTTACTACCATTACTTACTATTAAGGTACCATCTATAATGGCCCCTTTAGCATATAATTTACCATTGGTATTAACACCAAAATTATTACCTAAACGTAAAGCTACGGAATATTCTGTAGTTTCATCCCATTTAAGTGATGTACTATTAGTCTAACCAAAATATAACCAACGAGTTGAATCATGATTTGAGGTATTAGTACTAGCGAATGATAAACCATTTTTTCCAATATTCCAACCGCCAATTGTGGCGGTACCATCTTTATTTAAAATTACTGTTTCTTCACCACTATTATTTAATAGTTTAATACCAGAAGAACTATTTATTTTTAAATTACCAGTATCAAGAATAAAACTTTGGGTTTTAATCAAAAGTTCATTTTTATCAGAACGTTCGCTAATATCTTCATTAAAACTAATAAAATTATTATCTTTACCAACATAAAATTTACCACTATCTGTTAAATAGTATCTTGGCTACCCTTGATAAAAACCATAAATACCAGTTCCAGAAGCTACACTAGCTTTTTCTAAATCTCCTATTACCAAACCAGTTAAACGATTAGTAGATTGACCGTTCTCAATAACTTCTTCTTTTTTACCAGCTATAAAGAAAGGTGCTTTAATATTACCAGCTTCATTATCTATTTCTACTGCACCATTCCAATCATTAATTTCATCGCTTTCCCAAGCGTTTGACAGAATTAAAATTGGTTGTGACCAAACAATTTTTTCATCTATCATACAATTAATATTAACTAGTGGTATATATGAACTTGTATAGCTTACAGGACGAATAGTGTAACGAATAACCTCTTTATCTTCTATTTTCTCAACAGTTTCTCTTAATTTAGGAATACCATCAAGAGTTGAAGAGTGTGAAGTAATATACCAAGAAGTATTTTCTACTTCTATTGTTTCTCTATTATCATTAATCTAATATAAACGATAATCATCATTACTTTTAGATACTGACTAATTATCCATAGCATATACCAAACGAGTAGCGCCAGAAATATAATTATAATCTTGATAAGCAATTGGTATTGGTAAATAAGCGGATAAACTACTGGTTAAACCATTATCAATATCATAATTACTAATTGTTGCCTATAAGATAGAATAATTTTCGGCAGGTACAGTAGTTCCTGAGTAAGATAACTAAATTTCATCTCCGCTACCTTCAATTTTTATACCACTTCCGCTAATAAAAGGATTATTATTTTTATAACTATCACTAGTAACCCAAGACCAGGTAATAGCTGGTGTGGTCATTACTTCTCCATTAACTTTTTCAAAAGTAGCTTTAATTTTTACTGTATCATTAATATATAAACAAGTATTATGACCTACGAAATCTATATTAAATGCGTAAGAAGTGCCTGCGGTTGAAATTTCTCCAAATTGTAAAGTTAAACTACCTCGACGTATTTCACCAGTTACTAAAATTACCGTACACCAAATACGGTTATTCGTTGCCCCTGGTTTATACATTGTATCTATATTAAAAGTAGCTTGCTATTTATCAATATCTACTACATCTTTAATCATTGTATTTTCAGTTGGGAATTCCCATTTAATACTAGCTATTTTATCTAAAGGAGTGGTATCTAAAAATTCAAAATGAATGTTGTGAGGGCGGCCCTTATAAGAATTATCTATCATACGGCCATCAAGGCCATAAATATTATATACTCCTGTGTCACCTTCGTTAAGTTTAATACGAAGACTATCTTCAGAACTATTGGAAGCTCCAGGGGCAGCAGCTACGTCAGTATTATCAAATACTAATCCAGTAGACTCAGTATAGGTATAATAAGAATTAACTAGCTCTTTACTCTCTTGTATTTCTTCTAATCTAGTTTTTTTATTTGTTTTATCTTCTTCAGTAAGATTAGGATTTTTTAAATCTAATAATAACTATTTATATTCTGATTTTAGATTATTAAAATTTGTTATATTATTTTTTTGTTCTTTTGTAAATTTATTTGTAGTATATTTAATTATTACTTTATACTAATCCGTTCTAAATCGAGTTGTGAGATTAATTAATTTTGTTAAATCCTAATCTGTTTCTAAACCTTCGATAAAATTAATAGTTTCCCAATTCCAAGCATATTTATCAGGTAAATCTACATTTTCACCCAAACCATCTACATAATGTAACCAATAGACAGCATATTCTTCAAATATATTTGGTAATTGATTTATATTAAATATATAGGGGTTATTAAAAGTATCAAAATGTTTCCAGTCTAAGTATAAGGTACGTGCGGCCGCAGTCTCTCCGGGCGCATACTTTAAACTTTGCCCTTCTTCAAGGATAAGCTATAATTCATCTTTTGTAATTTTTTTAATATCATAACCAAATTTTAAATCAGCTTTTACTAATTCAATCCAAGAATTAATATTAACATTATTTTCACCCTATTTTTTTAAAAAATTATTATCCTAAATAAGTTGTAATTTAATTTTAGTTATTTCGGTAATAGGAATAGGCTCTATTTTATTATCTTTTTTTCTTGTGGGCCAAGGGAATAAGTGCTAAAAACTTAATGAAGAATTTAAATTATATGGATTACCATATAAATTTTTACTACTTAAAACCAAAGTATTATCATCTTTATTGGTAAGTTCATCTTCACCATTCCACAATGATATTCTTAAAGCATAACTACCCTAATAACCAATAATGTTAGTATTAAAAGAAAAATCTAGACCAATATAGTCAAAATCTTGAGTATTTTTATATTTAAAATTTGTAAGAAATTCTACAGAATTAGGTTTTGTTTTGTTTGATGGTGTATCATCCCAGTCATCATATTCTTCATCATTTACTTTTGCCCAAATAGAATTTGGTAAAGATAAAGTACTACTTGTAACTAAATAATTAAAAGGATTGGTATATAAATTTTTTGGTATTTCATCTGCACTATAACTTCCTATAATTAATTTTCTTAATTCGTAATTACCTTGTGGTACAGTAACATATACCTTCTATCCTTCTAGATATTTTTTATTATCGTCAGAAGAATAAGCCTCATATTTTAATCCTGCCTCATTGGTTACCCAATATCTATCAGGATAATCTTTATTCTAATTTACTATTTTACATATTTCAGTTTTATCAAAAGATACTTCGTTTAATCGTTGTGATATAATAGTATCTATTGACTAAAATATTTGTTCTGAATAATTTGTGCCCATTATTTTACTCCTTTCTCTCTTATTGGGAATTCTCCCTAATCTCTTTATGTATGTAAATTGCGGCCGCAGATTTAAAATACTATGACCAAAATAAACAAAGGGTAAAGTAGTTTCCTACTTTACCCTTATATTATATCATAAAATTCAAGCTTTGTCAAGATTTGCGATTGGCATATTGACTCGCAAGATTTGTAAGATTTTTAAATGCTTCTTCAATTTCATTGTGATCAGTTGCATTCGGGAATTCTGCGGTAATGTGTACTTCCTATTGAAGCGTTTCACCACTATTACCAACAGATGTTCTATAATTAGCAAGTTGATTTTGATATTGCATAACTATAGCATTTTTCTCAATTTGGTCACTTATATCACGAACTATACCAATAGCTGCGAGGAAGTTTTCAGTATCATGAGCGTTAAGCACAATTTCTTTTTGGTGAAGCATTGCTAAGCGTCCTTCTGGTCCCCAATCACCGGTGGAGCCACCTGTGTCGAAAGCATTGATATCGCCTTTATATAATAAAGCTATCTATCTTTTATCTAAATAATGAGGGGTATTGGGGTTTTGATCTGTTCTTACATCAAAAATTTTAGAATTTAATTTACCAACAATCCAAAACTAAGTAGCATTAAGCAATTTTAATTTTCCCGCAGAAATTTTCCAGCTACCCTTTTCCCCTTTAGCATTGTAAAATCTATCAATATCTTTGTCATTCGCGTAAGTATATGCTATTTCATCATCAAATTTTTCATGCACGGGATATCTTTTATTTATTTCAAACATAGAGGCACTTGGAGTATCTTCGGTGTGAATAACAAACCCTGAACCAACATTCATATATTTTTTATAATTAATAGGCACTGAAGAGGAGCCCTCGAGAGACGTGAGACTACCATTATCGCTGCTTAAGCCATCGCCATTATTTGAACCATTACCATAATAATCTGCTCTTGCGCCGCTAGCAGTTTCCCAAGCTGTTTTAGCAGCATTGGCTTCAGTAATCATATTACCAAATTTATCAATTAATTCTTCAACCTTATTAATAGTCTACTCTGTCTAATCTCTTACACCTTCCATGATTGAGCTATAAGAAGTCTAAAAAGCTGAAACATAATCAACAGCTTCTTGCATAGCTTCACCCATTTCATCTGCCATATTCTCAACTTCTTCAGCAGTATTACCACTTTCATCTTGAATTTTTTCCAATTCCTCATTAGCTTTTTCCTCAAAGGATTCTAGATCTTCACTAGCAAGTTCTAATTGTGCATCAAAAGTATTGCGTAAAAGAACAATTGCTTCATCAAGTCTAGTACAAGAAGCTTCGCATTGGGTAGTAGTTTCGTCATAAAGCCGCTCAAATGTTTCATATTGTGGCGCAATCTAATTCATAAAGGTTTTTTCATAAGTGTCAGCCACACCAGCATTAAAGTTTTGATTAATTTCTAAATTACGTCCAGTCAATTTTTCATACTCATCAGTGATGAAAGTCATATCAACATTATACTATTCAAGTATTTTTTGACGTTCTTTCTCAAATGCTTCGGTACCTTGACCATACATCTCAGCCGCTGCTTGCATACGCTCATAAGCTTTTTCCTAAACTGAAATATACATTTCAGCGAGTTCTTCATCCATTTTATGAGTATACTCTTGAAAAGCATATAACTTATCTTCATAATTCTATTCTGCATTATCTACAGTACTCTAATCAGCAGTATATACATAACCAAAATTACCTTCACTATCTCTCTGGAGTCGTACCACAGACTTGGCATTTTGTGCATCCTTAAAAGCCTATTCAGCAACCATTAAATCATATTTCTTTTGTAAGTATTCTAAATCATATTTACTTAACTATTGACCATCTTTAGCCATTTCATAAATTTCTTGTTGCAAATCTCTTAATTCTTTTTGTGAACCTATATTATCAGTTTGATCAATACTATTCTAAATTTGACGATTTAATTTATTGATTTCATAAGTTTTTTCATAGGTTTCAAGATATCTATCTGCAATTTCTTGCATTCTATCCCAACCATCACGCATATCTTCAATATCGTCATAAACACCAGATACTGCCTTACTGAAACTATCTGCAATTTGTTCTAAGGTTAAGGCAAAATCATCAGCGGCTAATTGCAAACCATTAGAAAGGGCTTCTTGTAAAGTAGTGGTAAGCTCTTGGCTTTTTTCATCAGCTATTTTAATCTATTCATCCCACTCTTTAACGCTTTCTTCATCTCCACGAGCTTCTGCTTCAGCACGAGCCTAAATCATTCTATCACGCATCGTATTATTAGCATCTAACTATGCTTTTGCAGCACGTATTATGTCATTTGCGTTAGATACCTGTGCTTTAGATAATTTAGCCATAGTCTCATCACTAAGACCTAACATATCCTTACCAACTATATCAATAATGTTTTTATAATTGTCTAACACAGAGCCATAGTGTTCAAGTTTTGCTATTCCTCTTTCGATTTCTTCATTCCAACCCTCAAAAGCTTCAGTTAATTTATCTTGAACGGTTTGACGAATTTCCAACAGATCTGCATTTAAATCTATAAGTTCATCGCGATATTCACGCATTTTTTCTATTGCTTGTTCAGGAGTAATTTCACCTGCGGCGAGTGCTCTTTCTATTTCAGCAATACCTTCTTCATTAGCTTTAATTTTATCAAGAGTTAAAGCAGCTTCCTCACCCAAGTAACTTATGGCCTCTGCGGCCGCAAATGCGTCATCTTCAATTTTTTGCATTAAGAAATCTAAATAAGCTTTATCATCATCAGCAATATCTACTTTAATCTAAACTTTATATTCAATTTTTTCTAAATTCTTTTCATATAAAGCATCTAATTCATCATTAACTTTTTCTGCCTGTTCTTCAACTTTATTTAAACTTTCTTCGTATTTTTCGGCAGCATTTTTAAAGTCTTCATATTCTTCTTCTATGTCTTCGTATAAATTTTCATTACTAGTAGCATTTTTAAGGCGTTTAATATATGAATTCTATAGGTCTTCATAATTAGCAATTCTACCATATTCATCAAATTCTATAGAAAGATTACTAGCTGTATTAGCAATAAGATCTTTTTTATCTACATTCGCATAATCTTGAGCCTGTCTTAATAATTCTTTATTATTTTCAATAAGCTCTTTTTGTTTGGCAATTTCTTTATCCATAAGGGCTATTTTACTAGCACCAAAAGCTCTATCTTTAGCTTTACCAAGACTATTAAGTTCACGCTCTGTATCAGAAATAATTTCATTTATTTCGTGATAACGGTCTAATTCATTTTTTAAGTCTTTTTTGTTTTTAGAAGAACTATTACCACCACTATCACCCTAATAACTTAGCTATTGTTTATTAGTTTCTTTATTACCAGTGGTAGTAACTTTTAAACTACCACCGCCACCATAACTACTAAATTTACCAGTATTTGTATCTATTTGAGGAGCATCTCCAAAATATGGAATTACTCGATCGGTTGTAGTAGTTGATGTACTAGAGGTATGATATTTAATACCAAAAGGTCCTTCGTGATCGGTTTCTGTGTGAGTTGTAGTAGCCTCTCCAGGTACCGTCATAGTTTTATATTCTGGCATTGCTAAATTTGCATTAGCAAACATTGCTTCAATATCTGTAATTGTCGCTTCACCAGTACATAAAGCTTCATTGATTGCGGCCATAGCCTATTCATTATTTAAAGTTAATTCGGTACCTATATCAGCATTTAATGCCATATTTCCTAATTCAGTAATTGAATTTAACAATGCTTCTTTAGCTTCATCATCAGCTACATTTAGATTCATTATAAAATCTTTATTTAATTCATTTCTTACTCTTTGTAAAGCTTCTGTATCATCATTAGCCATTGCTCTAATATCTTTTAAGTTTTCTTTAACGAATTTAGCACTAACTTTCATACCAAAGGTTTCTGTTAAAGCTTCACTTAACTAGCCAATAGCTTCATGATAGTCCATTGAATTTTCGTTAGCTTCTTTTAAAATATCTGCATTATCTTCAAGAATTTTCTAAACACCATTTAAACCTTTTGCCATTTTTAAATTTTGTACAGCCACTTGAGCAGCCAGTTTTTTATTTTCAGCCAATCCCTCATTGTTTTCAATTAAGCTTTCGGCATAAGACTCTAAAGCAGATTCAGTAGTATCTAAAGCTTCAGCTCCAGTAGAGAATATATTTTGAATTTCTTCTGCTGTTTTACGAGCAATATTATTCATTGCTTCTTTTGGATGGTAAGGAGCTTCTTTGATAGCTTTTTCTAATTCTGCTACAGAAGCATAACCAAAATCTTTGGCTACTTGTTCAATATCTGTTCCTTCTGGTACTAACGCTGCTAAATTACCATCCCTAATTTTTTCAAAGGCTTCTGGTGGAACAAATGATAAATCGCCATCTTCTAAAAAAGAAGCTAGAGCATTTGCTCCGGCATTATCTGAATTAGCTAAATCAGTTATGGTATTTGTTAATCTAGAAGTATAATTTAATAAAGCTAATTCGGCAGAAACCGCATTTTCAGCAAGGCGCTTTTCCATCTCCTCATAAGTAACAGTAGAGGTTTTGGTTTCATCTCCATCTTTGTATTCAAATTCAATCTCTTTACCTTTAAAATTAGTAACTTCGAAATCTTCATATCCCATAATTGCGCCATATTCACTAGCTTTAAGTTTACCCTCATCACTTCCTGCCACCCCAAGCCATCCATATGACCAGTGTGTGTTTTCTGCTCCGACTTTCCAGTTGATATCAGTTTGATTTCTTTTATTTTCAACTTCTTCTTGATATTTATTAGTGGCTAATTCCTGTACGTTTTCTCCATAGTGTTCCATGTTTAAACCCTATGAACTTAATAACTATGTGACTTTTTGAGTATTAATCATTTTTTCTTGTTCTGTTGCAGCTATAGTTGCATTTGTTAAGTCAATAATACTCTATTTATTTTCAATTAAACGATCAATAAGTTCTTCATTAGTAATACCAAGATCTCTAAGATTCTACTCATAATCTTTGTCATTAAAAAAAGCAGTGCCCATTTCTTCCACAGCATCTTGAATTAAATCTAAAGCCTATTCACTTTCTCGAGCTGCCTAATCATTTGCTGCAATAGACGCTGCTCCTAAAGTAGCTCCTAATCCAGCGTCTGCGCCCAGGCTACCAACTGTTAAAATAGCCCCGGCAATTGCATTTGTCCAAGTTAACGCATCACTAACAGTATCCAATTCACCACGAATCATTTCTGTTTTTCTTGCTTGATTTGCAGTTTGATTTTTTGCCAAATCAGCATCTAGTTTAGCATTATAGGTATTATTTATTTTATTCTGCTATTGTTTTAAAATTTCTTGTTGACCTTCTTTAGATATAGTTAATATACCATTTTCACTAGATACATATTGTGCAAGTTCTGGGTATTTATCAATTAAATCTAAAACCTATTGATTTAACTAAATTACGGCCTGTCGCCATTCTTCAGTTCCTTCTTTAAGTTTCATTAAAGAATCATAAGCAGTCTAATAATCTTCTAAGCTTGATTTTAATTCATCATAAGCCTATTTGGTTTTATTGTATTGCTCTCCTAATTCTTTTGCTTTTTCAGCCGCCTTTTCAGCTGCGATAGCGTCTTTATTATACCATTCTGTAACAGCTTTTATCGCGGTTGAAGCTAATAAAAATATAGCGACCAAACTAACCATAGCAGCTACTAAAATTAAAACAATGGCCACAACAGGAGACATAGAAATATTTAAAGCATTCATTGCAAAAGTTTGCAACCAAGTAGCAGCAGTTAAAAGACCAGTAGCAACAGTACCAGCACCTTTGGCACCAACCAATCCCATTTCTGCTAAAGTTTCTTTTAGCGTTAAACCACTTTTTAATTTTTTGATTAATATTGCAGCATTGTCAGCATCAATACCCAACATAGTAGCAACTGCTTCAGCATTTTCTGCCGCTACCAATTTACCAAGCTCTGCTCTTTGAGCCTAATCGGCCATAATTTTAGCATAGGTAGTAGCCATAGACATTCTAGATGCTACTGTAGTTACTCCCATAGCACTAGCAAAAGCGGTTAAACCACTAATAACCATTGGCAATCCCATACCAAGAGAAGTAATAACTCCTAATACCCCAGAAAAACTTGCTTCTCCTTCCTCTGACATTTCTTTAATAGACTATATAGCACTAGATATCATATTTAATCCCATTGCAGTCTGAGATAAACCTTGTAATCCTTTAACAAAAGTAGTTCCAATAGACGCTCCCTTTTTAACTATATTAGAAATTTTATTTTCTATATCCTATGTTATCTATTTTGTCTAGCCTACAACACTATTGTTTTTTATATTAGTAGAATAAAGATCATGAGCATTTTTAACGCTATTTTTAATAGCTGTTTCTCCAACTTTTAACATTTTTCCTGCAGCCTAAGCGCCAGAACTTATTCCATTCATACGTTTTTGAAGAGTTGCAGCAAAATTGTCCATATTCTTAAAACTACCCATATTTTTAAGCAAATATTTTCCCTAATCTTCAGTTAACTATTTATTTTTAATAAGTTCCTATACAGTATTTCTAACTGCTTCAGTGAATTCTGATTGATTTTTTGGTCTATTTTGCAATAAATTATTAATCTCTAATTCGGCTTGTTTAGTATTTGAAATAACCTATAATATTTCCGTCTAAGCTGTTTTTACAGCTTCTAAGTTTTCAAATTCTGACATACCGCCAGTTTTAAACGCCTCAACATTAACTAATCCTCTATCAAGGTCTGCGGCCTTGGTTGCATATTTTAATCCTTCCTGTTCCTCATTTGTTAATGTCATAGTATCATCATCTGCGGCAATGTTTTGAGAAGTAGGTAAACGCTCAAAATTATTTCTATCAAAAGCTAAAGATTGCTAATTTTTTAAAACTTCTAACTATTCTTTTAAGTCACTAATTTTTTGCAAATTAGCCGCTTTTTCTTCCCCAAGAGTTTTTAATTGCTATTGTTTAAGCTATAATTCTTCAAATTCAGCCTAAGTCATTTTATCTTTTAGGTTTAAAATTCTAGTATTATACTATTCAATTTGTTGTAATGATTTGATCTAAGCAACAAAACCTTCAGATAAAGGTATTTTATTTCCGGAAATGTCTGTCTAGTTTAAAGCATTGGCTAATCCTTCTTGAGTCTAAGCCTATATTCCAGTAGCCTATTTATTCATCATAAGTGTTCTTTGCTAAGTTTCGCTTTGTATTGAGGTTTTTAAACCTTCTTTAGTTTTTGAAAGTAAGGCTTTTCCTAAATTATTATTATATTCCCCTGCTAATTTTTGAGTGCTCTGAATAAGCGCCTATGTTTTTTGTAAACCACTATCCATTGCACTAGCAATCTATGCCTAAAATTTACTTAATACCACACTTGAAATTAAAAGTAGTATTGTCTTTAATCCACCAGCAGCATCAAGAATATCAGTAAAACCAGATACAACATCTGCAAGACCATTTGTAAAATCTACAATAAAATCAGTAGGTATTAAAACATTATACATACTTTCTAAAGAAGCTTTTACATTTTTACTAGCAGCAGCCCAAGATTCTTCATATATTTTAGCTTGTTCTTCAAGTGTACCTTCTGCACCCGATGCAACACCCTAATTCTATTTATAAAAATCATAGTTATCCATAAGAGCAATAAGTTGTGTATACTGTCTAATACCAGCAACATTTTTAGCTAATGCTACCTATTGGTCTTTATCTAATTGTTTCCATTTAGTTCCCATTTCATCAAGAATAATATCCATATCTTTAAGTTGTCCATTAGCATCTTTAATATTAATACCAACTTTATTTAATGCTTCTGAGTAACTACCAAGAGTTGTTCCATCATCTAAGGTTTTACCTAAATCTAAATCTTGAATACGAGCGAATAAAGTTTTTAATGC
>JAEIGA010012346.1_pt1 | contig 12963 bp, 29 predicted proteins | sample 9270691 | NCBI WGS metagenome assembly JAEIGA01 (sample SAMN17057246, study PRJNA624740) | gut metagenome | biome: biome; isolation source: fecal sample | host: Bos grunniens | place: China: Xizang | collected 2019 | reverse complement strand
AGACCTACAGACTCAAGAGGAATCTATGGTTTCTTTACATCAGCGTTCGAATTATTCGCTTTCCACATTGGCAGTGTGGTGATTCTTTTTCATCTACTCATTCCAACTAAGTTGGCCGCTATGAGTGCGCTACCCTTCAGCGTGTAATCAATAAGTCAAATATCAAGTCTTGTATCCCGCTGCTCACCTCTTTCTCTATCGAGCATCTTTGTGCGGTCGCTCATATCTCTGGTCAATCACTCGTATTAGCGATGGAGATACCAGCCTTTAGGTCTTTCTTCCCTTATTGCTCGATGCAAAGGTACGACCTTTTTACACATAAAACTAAATAAAACGTATGTTGTATAACATGTTTTTAACACTTATAAACAATATAGATGCCTATTTAACACTCTTTAAGAATTTAAGAAGAAAGTATAAATAAATGTTAAAACAGACAATATAATAAGGTATAATAAATAATATAATACAGTATATATAATATATAATATATATATATATATAAATAATAAACAGATAATATATAATTAATTTATACTATATAAAAAGAATCAGTATATATAATATAAATAACTTATTATAATAATATAATAATATAGTAGATGGCGGCTGATTTTAGTTGTTTCTGCAACTATCTGGCATTAACTTTTTGTCTTTCAATAGTTTAGCCGTTAATAGTTGTTTATACAACTAATTTAATCGTCAATCTGTTGATTTGGTTCGTTCAGTTTGTTGGTTTGTACAGTTGCTGGTCGTCAGCGATTGATTAAAAAAATTATTCATGTAGTTCAGTCGTTCGCTGTCTGTCAGCAGTTCCGTGATTCAGTTTATTGTTCGTTCGAGTGGTTCAGTTCTATCAGTCTGTCAGCGATGATTCGTCTGCAATTCATGGTTCATGCAGGTCGTTTGGTTCATCCTGTAGTTCAGTTGCTGGTTCAGTTGGCTCGGTAGTTCAGTTTGTGTATGCAGTCTGTAGATTCGCTGTCGCTGACCAGTTTTCCCCAGCCCAGATAACTAAACACGCTAGTCGATGCAACTAGATGCCTTCGTTTGTTGGGATTTTTTACCATGCGACATGTCGCACTACATTTGTCAAGATTTTTTACCCAGACTATATATATAATGTACATATAGGCATTTTTACATTTTTTAAGGAATAACAAGGAAAATCTTAAAGAAGGTTAACAGCCTTGCGTATATCAAAAAAAACATCTACATTTGCACCATGAGAAACAAACAAAGTATTAACCAACAAAGAAAAGGACATGAAAAAAACTTTTGCAATTATAGCGATAGCGATAATAAGCCTATTTTTATATAGATTATTTGCGCTTTTATTCATTGAATTAATTAACCTATTTTATTAACTTATAAACTTTTTACATTATGTTACAATTAACCACCAAATGGATGACTAATACTCTTGCAAAAAAGAGCATCCAAACAAACGATTTTATCGAATGCGCAAATGAAAGTAAGTTATATATACTTTCGTATGGCGAAATTACAAGTAGCGGGAAAAATACCTACAACTATAAGTTTGTAGATAGTGAAGGAAAGGAAAGCGAAGGGAGTAACGCTTATTTAGACGCATTAACCAAGTTAATACTTGGATACAACCAAAAAGGAAAAGCAAACAAGGACGAAAGCGAAAGCGCAAAGAAAAGCGCAAAAGTTTCTAATAACCTTTGCGACGAATACAAGCGACTTGAAAGCAACTTAAAAAAAGCGATTTTGGCTTTCAACGATTTTAAAATAACGCACAACATCGCAACTTTACAAGACGCAAACGAAGCGCAAAACAAGGCGCAACAAGAGCGACGCAAAGCAAAACAAGACGCACGACGTGAAGAGGTGGCAATATTAAAGAGAATCGCTACTTTGCGTAAATGGGCAAAAGAAACAAAACGTTTAGACCTTTTGCAAGCATTAAACGAAAAAATGCTATCAATATAAAATAGCATCCAACAAATTAAAGAGGCTTAAAAAGAGCCTCTTTTTTTATACCATGGAAAGTAAAAAATCTTTACATAAAAAATCTTTACAAAATTGTGCGACATGGCACAAAGTTAACGAAATAAAAACACTCTTAAAAAACATTAAAAAATTTGCATATTTCAAATCTTCGATTTAAGCCATTATTTTCCCCATGGATAGGGATATGTACCCCCACCCTCCCTACTGGCCGATACGAAGGGAATTTGGTAGACCCCAAATTTAATTTTTTTATTTTTTTCTGATTTTTTTCTAAAAAAATTACCTGCGGGATTCTTCTTTACCCATACCCCATATTTTACTATTTTATTCTTGTTGAATGATAATTTCCTTATCCAATGGTTAAAAGTCGTTAAATATGCCACAATGGGTTGTTTATTTCGTGTATTATCTTTATCTTTGTGTATCAAATGAATGAATAGTATTAACTTTTAAATGAAAATGTGATATGGATAACAAGCAATTTGAATTAGACAAGCGTTATTTGCGCATGGCTCGTATTTGGAGTGAGAACTCTTATTGTACGAGAAGAAAGGTAGGTGCTTTGATTGTTAAGGATAAGATGATTATTTCTGATGGTTATAACGGTACTCCTAGCGGATTTGAGAATGTATGTGAGCTTGAGGATGGTACTACGAAGGGATATGTTCTTCACGCTGAGGCTAATGCCATTACCAAGATAGCCAAGTCTGGGAATAGTAGTCTCGGTGCTACTCTTTACGTTACTACTTCTCCTTGTCTTGAATGTGCAAAGTTGATTATTCAAAGTGGTATCAAGCGTGTCGTATATTGTGAAAGGTATCGTATTGACGATGGTATTAAGTTATTGGAGAGAGCTGGTATTGAATGCGTTTTTATTGAACTTTAAATGATTACAATTATGAAATGGAATGATGTAGAAATGATTGATGGCGAGTTTTACTTCGTTGATGTAGTTCGTTGGCGTGATAATGAGCCTAATGAATGGGTGTTTGTGTATAAGGAGAATCAAGATTACGTGACTGAGCATTATTGTGCTGCAAGAATAAATCAAGTAGATAATAGTCTATGTTCTATCTACGACAATGGTCACGTATGTGGAGAATCAGCAATTATATACCTGCGTCCTGCCACACAAGAAGATATGGCTCGTTTTTGGGATTACTTGGATAGATGGAATCATCGTTATAATTTGAATACTAAAAAGTTGCGTCATGTTGGAAGAAGGTAAGATTTATTTGTTAAAGACTGCACGTGGTAGTGTTTGGTTGTTTAAGAAGTATCTAGGATTCTTTAGCGACAAGATTTCTGGTTGTTCTCACGCTTTATGTCTTGATTATATGTATAAAGCCATAGAAGCGGGTTATGTGTGTCGTGATAGTGAAATTGTATGGATAAAGCAAGCCAACGAAAACTATATTGCGATTTGGAATAGAGTGTTTAACGATAATATAGCGTTACGATGAATAGGAATGAGCAAATAAAGGACTTCGCCATAATGAGATATGGTAATGTTGGAGGTCGTGAATCACAATACATGCTAGCGAAGGTTCAAGCCTGTATGGTCGGCGCCCGTTGGGCGGACTCTAATCCTCGTAGTTTGTATATCGTTATGCGATGTGAGGAACATAGCGACTATGTAGAGAAAGTGTTTGTGGATAAGGGCAAGGCTATTGCTTATTGCGAACAATATAATTCCAATCCACGTGAATATAGTAGAACGATAGAAGAAATGGAGGTTACGTTATGAATGATAGAATCGAAGAAATTAGAGAAACTTGGGAAAAGGCTTATCGATGTCTTGTTAAGGATTTAGGCAATCAATTTTCCTTCGAAGATGTGGCATGTATGTTTTTTGAACTCGGATGGCGTGCTGCTGACGAATCCATGATTGACAAGTGTTGCGACCTTGTTAATGAATTTGAAGATAAGTTTAAGAAAGAAATGACAAAGTGTTTATGAAAGGATTTGAGAAAGACGAAAAGGCAGTAGAGGCAGTTCGCAATTATTACAATTGCAATGGGAAATACCTTTGTCCAGACTTTCACAATTGTTGGTTTGGCGATGGTGAAAACAAATCTTATAATTGTAATGAATGTGGTGCTGATGAGTTCTACGCTGGTTATATGCAATGTTTATTTGATAAAGAACGTGAATTATGAAAGAAGATTTCGTTGGATACGATTTAGCCGTTAAGCTGAAAGAGAAAGGTTATCCACAAAACGGAAACCATTATTACAATGAAAAGGGTTGCATTGATATTCCTGCTTACAATCTTTTAGACGAAGATATGCCTGATACGATTGCACCACAAATTCACGAAGTATTGAAGTGGTTGAGAGAGAAAAAAGGATTGTATGTAGATATTTCATTATACAAGAAAGGATATTGCACGCTTATCTATGAAACAAACTTTCCAGACGGTAAAGATTATGCTAACTCTTGGTATGTAAACAATGTGGATATTACATACGAAGAAGCAGCAATATCAGGTATTGAATATGTAGTTGATAATTTGATTTAGGGAAAAAGGGTTTATAGTACCAATCTCCAAACCAGTAACCCTGCGCTGCGATGCAACACACGATGTAGGAACTTGAACTACTGACAACTGTTAGGGAGATTTATTATTTTTAATAATTTAATTTGATATGGCTAGTAAAATATTTCACATAAAGGGTTGGAGTTTATATAATGGTTATAAAGAAGTTCGTGCTTGGTGCAAACTAAGCGATATTAAACCTTATAAGGAGGAATAAAAAAAATGCGTGAATTATTTGAGTGTATTAATGAATACCCATTCATTAGCTTATGTTTGGCTATGTGGATTGGTGTAATTGTTGGTTTAATTTTTAATAAGGATTAACATGGTTATAGCAATTGATTTTGATGGAACGTGTGTGTCGCATGAGTTTCCAAAGGTAGGCAAAGATATTGGTGCGGTGCCAGTATTAAAGAAATTAGTAGAGCGTGGTCACAAATTGATTTTACATACCATGCGTGGTGACGAACATTCGTTTTATAATGGTGAATTATGCAAGATGCAAGATGTTAAGGATAAGGTTAATCCTGTCGCAATGTCTGTTCTTGATGATGCTGTTCAATGGTTTTGTAACAACAATATACCTTTGTATGGTATAAATAACAATCCTCAACAAAAACATTGGACTGACTCTAATAAAATATTTGCCAACATGTATATTGACGATAGTGCTTTGGGTATTCCTTTGAAATATGACAAAGATGGCTCGGTTAATCGTCCTTATGTTGATTGGGTACGTGTGGAACAATTGCTGAAAGAAAAAGGGTTGATTGACTATCCAGAAAAACGCTATAATACATGGAGGGAATCAATAAATGTGCATGATTGATGATGATTATGAACCTAGCGAAAGTTTGCTTGATGGAGACTTTTCGTGTGAAACGACAGAGATATGGAAGATTGGAAAGTAACTATTGACGATGAATGCTTATTATTGGATAGTAAACACTATGAAACGTGTGGAATAACATATCATCTTGATGCGTACAATGCTTATGATGATAAAGGTAACAAGATTGAAGGTGAGTATATAACTTTAATGAAAAAGGAATACGATAATGGAATATGAAAAAGCAAGAAAAATAAAAGATAAGTTGGAAGAATATGATGAATTGTATAAATTAGAACAATTATTCAATAATTGCAATCTTTCACTTAGGTATAGCAATGGCAATAATGCACATACATTTGATTCTGAAATCAAAGAATTGGTTCGTATGCGTATTCAAGAAAAGATGGAAGAAGTTTTAACAGAAATTGAAGAAATGCAATAAAATGAAGGAGTTAAAGAAAGAATTTATAGGTATTGGGGAGGTTCGTGGATTTCAATTCAAGCAATTGCACGAAAATGGTTATGCTTATGTGTACGAAGTGTACAACCCAGAAGCAAACGATAGACATTATGAGGTGTTTGAACGTGTAGAGAATACTGCTTTTGACTGTATTAGTTATCCAAAGTCGAAATCTTTTGGTGTTTGGGCTTGGTGCATCCACGATTATGGTAAAGCAATGTTAAAATACGAAGAAATAACAAAAAAAGTACAAGAACGTTTGGAAAATCAATAATAATTCGTATCTTTGCATTAACATAATGTAGTTTTTAAAGGTTAATAAAAGTTTTTCATGTAGTAGATTTATCATTGGGTGCTTGCTTGTGAAAGTAGGCACTTTCTTTTTTCTTAAATAGTGTTAAGGAATTATGAAATAAGAATTATTCTTTATATATTTGCATAGTATTAATTAAAAACGTTAGAATTATGATTGGAAAACCAAAATTTAAGAAAGCCGATTGGGTAAAGTTCGAGTGGAAGGGTGAAATTATCGAAGGAGAAGTATGGGCAGTTGATGCCTATGGTACTTTCTTTCAAACTAAAGAGCCTAGTTATGATATTTTCTCGCCTAAGAAGAACATGCTTTACAAGCACATGGAAGAATCTTGTGTAACTAAAACTACTTATAAGCCATGAAAATCATTGAAAACAACTACACAGACCATATATTTCCTAAAAAGGTTAAATGCGAACATTGTGGTAGTATATTGGAGTTAGAACGTGGTGATTGTAAATGTGAATGGAATCGTTGTACGCTTTGGTACGATTATAAATACATTTGTCCTTGTTGTAAAGAAGAAAATAAATTTGAAGAACCATTATGAAAGCAAGACATATTAGAAAGTTAAGGAAACGACTTCAAGAATATCAAACGTATCGTGTAATTCCTGCAACTAGCATGGGATGGTTTGACAAAAAATACTCTTATATTGTTAAAGCTGGTGGTTGTATTCACGCTATTGAGCGATACATGAAGTATTATTATCGAAAGAATAAAGAAAAAAGCCCATATTATAGCGTGATATACGATGAAATCAGGCCATCATTGTCAGTAATTTGTGTTATAGACGAAAAAGGTTATAAACGATATTACATTTAAATTATGAAAGCAAGAATAATAAGTACTGGCGAAATTATGAATATTGACGACTACGCAAGAGTTACACTTGATAAGTGTGATGATTATGGTAATCCTATCGAAGTGACGTTCGAAGATATTGAACTAATCAAGGATTCATCAAGCACTATTGATTGGCAGCAAATAAGAATCCAAGCGTCTATTGCGGCTATGCAAGGGATTTGTGCAAATGATGAAGCGTTTGTAAATATGAGCAATGGACTTATAGTTAGAAATTCTGTTGGACTTGCCGATGCACTCGTTAAAGAATTGAAAGGAGAATAACCATGAATAAATTTTTAGCATTAATAATGGACTTAACTGCCGTGTGGATGTTATTGGCAATAGTGTATCATGATTTGTCTTATAATTGTAGCGCATGGTTCGGCATATTGGCTTTTTTTATTATTTATTTTTGCATCTTTTATATCTCAAGATTAATTATGAACGAAGTAAGCATAATAATCAACGGAGTAATGTATGATGCGGTGGGAGTTGATAAACATACAATGAAATGCGCTTATTGTGATGATACTATCAATATGTATTGCTGCAATTTGTCTGAGGATGAAGGGATATGTTTCATGTTCGATTTGAAAGACAAGTGTTTCAAGAAATCCGATAAAAAATTTGAAGTATGAAATACTTGATAGTAACAATATTGGGCTGCTTAGTTGGCTATATATATGGATATATGAAAGGCTATGTTAAGGGATATGATGAAGCAGAGGAGTGTTATACGTCATTTTACGAAATATTAATTAAAAAGTTTTACGATTATGAAGAAGAAAGAATTGATTGATTTGATTAACAACGAATGTTTGTATTCCTTGAGTGATGCGGAAGATATTATCCAAAAAGAAGTACAATGCGTTGCAACTGATTTAGAACTTGATAGACATCGTTGGTATAGCACTTGTGTAAATGTTTACGCTTGCGAAGATGGCTATGTAGGTATTTGTGGTGTTAATCAATTGTATAGCGAAAGGATGTATTATAGTGATTGTGATTATCATTGTAAAGCATCAGAATATGAGGAAGTCACTACTATTACTTATAAACCAAAGAAATAATAGCATTATGGGCAAAAAGAAAGAACAACAAATGTTGAGCGAGTACGAAATTGATAATATCTATATGTCGTATCGGTATTGTATAGGCCGTCACACTATTGCTACACATTGTCATGCTGGCGATATTGCCAATAATGCTTATGGAAGAATGACTAAAGAACGTATGCAATTCATGTCTAAGGATATAAATAGTTCAATTTACAATTGTTTGCATATCAACGATTGGTTTTGTGTCGATAATGTATGGAATTTAAAGAGTTTTAGACCTTTGGATATATTCTATCAATGTTTGAACGATATTGGCTTAAAAACCTATGATGATATTAAGAAAATCAAGGGGATTGAATGTTTTTTCACCAAAGAAAGTGAGCTAAAGACTGATGTCTACTACTACAATGATAAAGACAAGTTCAATTACAAGTCGTTTATGGACGTAGAAGACTTGGAAGTATGGCAACGCTTGGCTAACCTATTCGATGTAGATAATCACAAATGGTGTCGTTGTAGTGGTGGTAAGATAGTTGAATATTACGAATATTGGACGCATTATAGGACTGAAAATGGTCTTGAATTTCGTAAAATCAAGTGTCCTATTGATGGTTATCACAATTTTAGTGTAACAACATGGATTGACGAACAATTTATAGAAGCAGATAATATCGAAAAACCTAACGAATTATGAAAATTACTATTGAAAGAAAAAGTTTTGTAGAAGCATTGACAATTGGTAGCCAAATGGCTGCAAAAGCAAAAGGACTCAGTATTCTCGAAAACTGCAAGATTACTTGCAAGAATAATACAGCAACCATTTCAAGTTATGATAGCGAAGTTTCTATTACAAAGCGTGTAAATATCGTATCACATGACGAGGAATGTGTTTTCTGCATTGAGCCAAAGGCTTTGTTGGCTATCTTGCGCTCATTAAGGGATGAACAAGTAGATTTGGTGCTTGATAATCACATTTGTGAGGTTGTTCACGCAAAAGGTAAACAATCAATGCCTTACGACGATGCAGACGACTTTCCAACTCCTGTGTTTGACAAGGATATGAAGACTTTTGGATTCGTTTCTCAAACATTGTTTAATTGGTTGAAGGAAGCAAAGCCATTTGTAGGTGTAAATACACTTTATCCTTCAATGATGGGTGTTTACGTTTATTGTGGTAACAAAGAATGCGGTGTTGCTGCTACAAACACCGAGGTTCTATACAATAACCACGAAGAACACGCATACGATGGCGAAGAATGTGGTGCTTCATTGCAAATTAAGGCTATTGATGCCCTACTTCCTATGTTGAATTTGACTGATTTCGTAGACGTAATGATAGGTACTCGAAATATCGCATTCAAGACGCAAGATGCTATGTTGGTTTCAGCGAGAACAGAACATCCATACCCTAATTTTAGACGAATTATCCCACAAGGTAATGAAATCGAGGTGAAAGTTAATCGTCAAGACATGTTGGACGCTGTTAAACGTGCAATGCTTACAGCTAGCGAACAAACTTCACTCTTAAAACTAAGCATCAATTCAATGTGCATGAAGATTGTCAGTGAAAACTTGATGTGTGCTAAGAAAACATACGAAGAATGTCCTTGCGAATGTATTGGTGGTGATATTGAGATAGGTCTTAAAGGTAATTACGTGCTTTCTATGTTAAATTCAATTGAAAGCGAAGAAGTATTGATTACACTTAAAGAACCTCGTAGACCTATTTTGTGGAACGATTCGTTAAATAGTGCAAAAATATTGCTTCAAATGCCAATTCAATTGTTGTAATTAAAATATTATTAGTATATTTGCTAATGGAATCGAGTGTGAATGATTCCAAGTTGTAGATTTTTTGTTAGTTAATAAATGTCGAAGTGGCGTAGCCTTATAAGTTGCGCCACTTTTCTTAAAAAACGCACTTATGGAACAATGGAATTTATTTGGTGATGAATTTATACCAGAACAAGGTGTAGAGTCACAGAAAAAATACACAATGAAGGTTGAATCGCCTATCTATGAACCTAAAAATCATTGCCCTAACATATTGGAATTGTATGACAATGAGAAGGTTAAAAGAATGATTCGTGAAATTAACAATTCGTCGCTTTGTGAAATGGAGAAGAAATTCCTAATTGAAGCGGCTCATCGTCACACAGCGTTCAATTACTCAAAGATTGCAGACTACTATCCACACGCATCAAAAGAAATGCAAGAACTTATGGAGAAGAGTGCATTGGTAATCATTGACTTCGACAAGTCTATTGAATATGGATTTACCAAACTTCAAAAGGAAATCCACGAAGAATGGGTAAAGAATCAAGCAATTAAAGCAAGAAACAATGAGGAGTGATTTTTGTGCATTTATATTATCACATGGTCGAAGTGATAATGTTAAAACTTACGGTTTGTTACGAAAACTTGGATATACTGGTCCTATATACATCGTAGTAGACAACGAGGATGCAACGATTGATAAGTATGTAGATAGATTTGGCGAATATGTTGTAGTATTTAACAAGCCATTTATTGCCAATACATTTGATACTTGTGACAATCAAGACAATAGAAAGGCTATTGTGTATGCTAGAAATGCGTGTTTTGACATCGCTAAAGAACTTGGTTATAAGTATTTTATCGAGTTGGACGATGATTACTACTACTTTGGGCATAAAGAGCCAAACGAAAGTTCGTGCTATATATATGACTTGGATAGAATGTTTGAGATTTTTGTTGAATATCTTGAAAACTCTCCTATCACAACGGTTGCATTTGCTCAAGGAGGCGACCATATTGGAGGTTATGACGGCACGCAAGTATGCAAGCGCAAAGCAATGAATAGTTTTGTATGCAGTGTAGATAAACCTTTTAAGTTTATAGGTAGAATCAATGAGGATGTAAATACTTATGTCAAATTGGGAAGTTTGGGATATATATTCCTTACTATTATGAATGTAAAACTCGACCAATTGGACACTCAAACGAACAAAGGAGGTATGACTGACCTTTACCTCGATGGTGGCACATACGTCAAGAGTTTCTATACTGTAATGACTAATCCTTCATGCGTAAAGGTGCGAGCAATGGGCGTTAGTAGTAAGAGATTGCATCATTCAATCAATTGGGAAAATGCAGTCCCATGTATAATTAGTGAAAAACATAAGAAGAAATGAAACAATTGACCTTTTTTAAGATGGAGCGACCTGTCTATCGTTTGCGTAATGGTCGTTACGCAACAAAAGAAATGGCGTATGCAGATAAACAAAATGGTGAGAATCAACGATTAAAACTTGAAGTGGAGAAGTATAAAAGAATGTACTTAGCGGTAGTAAAAGAAAATACACGATTAAAGGAAATGATTTATGGCTATTAATACTAACGAATTAATGCGTGGCAACAAAGTGATTGTCGGTAAAGGTAGCGATTGGGAAGAAATAGTAGTTATTGATGAGATATTTGATGGTATTGTAGGCTTACAAGGTCGAGAATTTACGACTTACGCTAGCGTACTTGAACCAATCACTATAACGGAAGAATTATTGCTAAAAAACGGTTTTGTAAAGGAATTATTGATTGAAGGTAATGAACGTTACGATGATTGGGTCTCATATAGAAAAGAAGTTAATTGTTATTTCTTGGAAATTCGTCATTGCTCAAACTCGATAGAACGTGATTGGTCTATTCATGTAGATAACAACCATCATTGGAGTATTGGAGGAATTGATATTGAATACGTGCATCAACTCCAGAACTTTTGTATGCTTTGTGGATTTGAAATTGTAATTAACGTGTAAAATAACGTTAAAAAGTTTGCAATTTAGTTTATAAGTTGTATATTTGCATTTACGAAACAAGTTTGCTCGATAGTATAATGGCTTAGTACACAAGATTTAAGTGCTAACAATAAAATGTTATATAATGTTTGGTTATTACAAAAATATCTCTTACATTTGTACATAAAATAAAAAAGTATGAGATACGATTGGAGTAAAGAAAAGTTGGAAAGCACTGTTAAAAATGCTAATTGTTGGATGGTTTGGTTAAGATTATTGGGCATACCAACAAGAGGACGTAATTATAAAACATTGAAGTCAAAGGTATTGTTATATGGAATTGATGTATCACACTTTAATTCTGAATATGCAAGAACACACAATGGAAGAAGAATATTAAAAAACAGATTAAATGAGGAAATATTTAACGATTACACCCCGATAAAGACAGCCTCTGTAAAAAAAGCATATATAGAAAGGATTCTTGATATTGTCCATTGTGAGCAATGTGGAATAACTGAATGGAATGGTAAAGATATAGTTTTTCAGCTTCACCATAAAGACGGGAACCATAAAAACAATAAATTGGAAAACTTAATATTACTATGTCCTAATTGTCATTCACAAACAGAGAATTACGCAAATAAAATAAGAAATTAGAGATAGAAAGCATTGCGGTGCGCAACGTGAATGCAACGTAACTCCTAAGAAGCCTCTCGTAGAAGCTCAAACGCTTAGTTGACATCGTAAGGTCATGACTTAGTGGGTCGGTCGAGATAGTGACCCACAATATCACGGGGTAGTGTAAATGGCGAACATTTTGGTTTCATAAGCCAAAGACTGCGGGTTCGAGTCCCGCCTCCGTAACAAATGGATGCTATTGAGTAGGAAGTCATGAGCCTACAATAAATAAGGGTTTTGTCTGGCGTTTTCCCTTTATAGCATCCTTCTCTTTTTTAAACGTCAAATTAACAAATATCTTAACTAATTAATTATGAACGCCAAAGATTTTCAAAAAGACCTCGAAACGCTTATCAACAAGCATTCGATTGATTCAATGTTGAATCTCCCAGACTTCGCAATCTCCGAATATTTTATGCATTCACTTCACGCTTTGATGGAAGTGAATAAGTGTAAGCCAGATGTATCAGAAGAGGATGAATTT
>JAEIGA010012345.1_pt1 | contig 12964 bp, 12 predicted proteins | sample 9270691 | NCBI WGS metagenome assembly JAEIGA01 (sample SAMN17057246, study PRJNA624740) | gut metagenome | biome: biome; isolation source: fecal sample | host: Bos grunniens | place: China: Xizang | collected 2019 | reverse complement strand
ATGAGCAGAATGAATACGGCGACAAAGAATGTGAAAATGAATGTGCCTATAAACGAACGCAATATGTATTTATACAGTTTTTTCAAGCTTTTCCGGAATTACGTTTGCAAATATAACATTTTCCACCGCAACTTTGATGTTTTTATTTTTTTTTATAACAACGTGTTTACATTGACAAATATTTCTTTTTTTTGCATAAAAAAATGTGACTATGGAAAATAATATTTTTGACTTCTTTAAAGAAATTAACGTTAGTATAACAGTCTCTGACACAGAGGGTAATGTTATTTATATGAATGATAAATCTAAAAGTGTCTTTAGCGATATGGTTGGAAAAAATATGATGTCGTGCCACAAACAATCCTCGCAGGATAAGATAAAGCATCTTCTTAGTGAAAAAGCGACTAATGTTTACACCATACAGAAGGGCGATGTCAAGAAAATGATTTATCAGACACCATGGTATGTCGACGGTGAAATTAAGGGACTCGTAGAGTATTCAATCATATTGCCTGATGAAATGCCTCATTATGTAAGATGAAATTGAAAAAAGATGAAAATAATTAAGCATATCCCAAATTCTATAACATGTTGCAACCTTTTGTCGGGTTGCATCTCTATAGTCTTGTCGTGTAATGGTAGAGTGGAGCTTGCTGGAATAATGATATTTATTGCAGCCGTCTTCGATTTCTTCGATGGTTTTGCCGCTCGTCTCCTCAAGGCTTACTCTCCTCTTGGCGCGCAGCTCGACTCGCTATCAGATGTCGTCTCTTTCGGAGTGGCACCTTCGTTCATTATGTATGGATATTTGAGCCAACTGCCAGTTGCCAGCAGACTTAGCCTTGAAATAGCAGGTGTCAATATCATACCATTCTTGGCTTTCTTCCTCGCAGTTTTCGCTGCATTGCGTCTCGCAAAATTCAATATTGACGACCGACAAACCACTTCGTTCATCGGACTTCCAACTCCTGCGATGGGAATATTCGTGGCATCGTTGCCTTTCACTTTGAGACATGAGGCTCTCGCATTCATGGGAAATCTCATGAATAGTCCATTGTTCTTGTTGGCGATAGTTGTGATATTCAGCTATCTTATGATAAGTGAGATTCCATTCTTCTCGTTGAAAGTCAAAAGCTTGAAGTTTAAAGAAAACAAACATCTTTATCTGGTGGCTTTATTTGCTATAATAAAAGTGGCAATCTTCGGATTGGCTGCTATACCATTTGTGATGCTGTTTTATATCATAGTGGCGATGTTTGTCAAGCCGACAAAATAAAAAAAGAGACGCATTTTTACGTCTCTTTTTTTATTTAGAATTCAGAATCTCAAAACTTCAGAAATTTCATGTGGTTTCAACTTCCAATTTTCTGAGATTTTGAGATTCTGAATTTCTATTAAAACTCTTTTCTTCTCAGTTCGAAGTTTGTTCCTAGGTAGTGACTTCTTACCACTTCGTCGTTGGCGAGTTCTTCTGGGGTGCCGGCTTTAAGTACAGAGCCTTCAAACACCAGATAAGCTCTGTCGGTAATCGACAATGTCTCGTTGGCGTTATGGTCGGTGATGAGCACTCCGATATTCTTGTTTTTCAATTTCGCTACTATACGTTGGATGTCTTCCACTGCAATAGGGTCGACGCCAGCAAAAGGCTCGTCAAGAAGTATGAACTTGGGATCTACCGCCAAGGCTCTCGCTATCTCGGTTCTGCGGCGCTCGCCTCCCGACAGTTGTATGCCTTTGCTTTTTCTTATATGTTGCAGACCGAACTCGTCTAATAATGACTCGAGTTTCTCTGCCTGTTGCTCTTTGGTCATGTCTTTCTTGAACTGCATGACAGAAGAGATGTTGTCTTCTACGCTAAGCTGACGGAACACCGACGCTTCCTGTGCGAGGTAGCCTATTCCGAGCTGCGCTCTTTTGTACATAGGAAACTGTGTTATGTCTTCATTATCCAGAAATACCTTGCCGGAAAATGGTTTGATAAGACCGACAGTCATATAGAAAGTGGTCGTTTTGCCAGCTCCGTTAGGTCCAAGCAGACCGACGATCTCGCCTTGTTTTACTTCCACGCTGACGCCTTTAACCACAGTGCGATTGTTATATTTCTTAACTAAGTTATCGGTTCTTAGTATCATCTTTCTATAGTTTAAAGTTTATAGTTCAGAGTTTAGATAATTCCTTCCTTGATAATGTCGTGAATATGAATCATGCCTACGTAGTTGCCGTTTTCCATCACTGGCAGTTGTGTGATGGATTTTTTCTGCATGAGTTCAAGGGCGTTGACGACCAGGTCGTTTTTGTCTATAGTCTTAGGGTTTCTTGTCATGATATCTGCGGCTTTCACCTCTTCTATGTTAGGATGTTTCATGAGCATTCTTCTGAGGTCGCCGTCTGTTATTATACCAATAAGCTTATTGTCGTTCATCACAGCTGTTGCTCCGAGGAGTTTTTCTGTAATCTCTATGATGACGTTAGTCATGATGTCGTTTTCATTCACCATCGGGATGGCGTTTTTGATGCAAACGTCGCCCACTCTGAGATAGAGTCGTTTTCCCAATGCGCCGCCAGGGTGGAACTTGGCGAAGTCTTCTGCGCTGAATCCGCGACATTTCAGCAGGGCGATGGCAAGGGCGTCACCCATTACGAGCTGCGCTGTGGTGCTGGCAGTAGGGGCGAGGTTGTTAGGACAAGCCTCGAAAGGTACTGTAGTGTCGAGCACATAATCAGCCTCAGCAGCGAGATATGACTTGGTGTTGCCTACGATGGCAACGAGTTTGTTTTTCCTTATTTTGATAAGTGGGGTCAGCACCTTAATCTCAGGCGTCTCGCCACTTTTCGAGATAATGATGACCACGTCATCATCTCTTATTACGCCAAGGTCGCCGTGGATGGCATCGGCAGCATGCATGAAGACAGCCGTAGTGCCTGTGGAATTTAAGGTCGCAACGATTTTTTGTGCGATATTTGCGCTCTTGCCAATACCAGAAACTATCACGTTTCCCTTGGAATTTAAGATTAATTCAACGACTTTGCTGAAATTGTCAGTCAAAAGTTTCTTTAATCCTAATATTGAATTAGCTTCTGTATCAATTACTTGAATTGCGATGTCCTTAATGTTTTCCATGATTTTAAAAAAAAGTTGTTTTTTTCTTGCTTCTTTAAAATTAAAAGTCATAATTTTGTCAATGAGACAAACTTAAAATTTTACTTTGAACAAAACTTTGCAAATATAAATAAAATTTCATTGAAGAGATTATGGCAAAAAATAATGAACAAAGTTTGCACGATTTATTGAAAAATGTTTTTGGTTTTGAACAATTCAAAGGAAACCAAGAAGATATTATAAAAAGCATCCTCGCAGGCAATAATACATTCGTACTTATGCCTACAGGCGGCGGCAAATCATTATGTTATCAGTTGCCTGCTTTAATTAGCGAAGGTACTACCATTGTTGTTTCACCTTTGATTGCCTTGATGAAAAATCAAGTCGATATGATTCGTAACTTCGGTACCGACAGTGGCATCGCTCATGTTATGAACTCTTCTCTTTCAAAGGCTGAATTGCTTCAGGTTAAAGAAGACCTTACTAAAGGAAAGACAAAACTTCTTTATGTAGCACCTGAATCATTGACCAAAGATGAAACTGTAGAATTTTTACGCGGACTTAAGATCTCGTTTTTCGCCATCGACGAAGCTCACTGTATCTCAGAATGGGGCCATGACTTCCGCCCTGAATATAGAAGACTCAGACCAATAATCAATGCTATCTGTCCTAAATTGCCTGTTATTGCACTTACTGCAACAGCAACAGTGAAGGTACAGAAAGACATTATGAAAAACCTTGAGATGCAAGACGCTAAAATTTTCAAGTCGTCTTTCGACAGATCTAATCTCTATTATGAAGTAAGACCAAAAACAAAAGATGTCATAAAAGACATCATCAAATATATTAAGAGCAATCCTGGCAAATCGGGTATCGTTTATTGTTTGAGCCGTAAAAAAGTTGAAGAACTCGCTGAAGTTCTCGTAGCTAACGGCATCAGAGCATTGCCTTATCACGCTGGCCTCGACAGCCAGACTCGTCGCGAAAATCAAGATAAATTCTTGATGGAAGAAGCTGACATCATTGTTGCTACTATCGCTTTCGGTATGGGCATCGACAAGCCAGATATCCGCTTCGTTATACACCACGACATCCCTAAGAGCCTCGAAGGCTATTATCAAGAAACAGGTAGAGCAGGCCGTGACGGCGGTGAAGGTAAATGTATCGCTTTCTACGACTATGAAGATATTCATAAGTTAGAGAAATTTAACAAAGGCAAAGACGTAGCTGAACAAGAGATAGCAAGAGAACTCCTCAATGAAACAGTGACTTACGCTGAATCATCAGTATGTCGTCATAAACTCTTGTTACACTATTTTGGTGAAACTTACGATAAAGAAAACTGCGGAGCTTGCGACAACTGCGTCAATCCAAAAGTACGCTTCGATGGTAAAGAGGATGTTAAACTCGTTATCGAAGCAATTATCTCAACAAAGCAATTATTCAAGACAAAACATATCGCAGAACTCATCGCCGGTAAAGCAACAGGCGACATCATTACTGCAAAACATGATAGCAACGAATACTTCGGCTCTGGCGACGACAATGATGAAAAATACTGGACTTCAATCATCCGTCAAGCTATCGTCAATGGATTGTTGTCGAAAGATATCGAAGAATATGGTGTGCTTAAAGTCACTAAAGAAGGTAAGGACTTCCTCAAGAAACCTTATCCTGTAATGGTGGCAAAAGACCACGACTACGACAATCCTGAAGAAGAAGATTTCGATGAAGAAAGAATAGCTTTCGGTAAAGATAGCGGAACTGACAAGACTTTGTTCGCTATGCTGAAAGACCTTCGTAAGACAATGGCGAAGAAGATGAACTTGCCTCCATTCGTGATCTTCCAAGACCCTTCTCTTGAAGATATGACAATACAATATCCTATCACAATGGATGAACTCACTCAGATTGTCGGCGTCGGTCAAGGTAAGGCTCAGAAATTCGGTCAGCCATTCTTAGATCTTATCAAAGAATATGTTGAAGAAAATGAAATCACTCGTCCTAACGATATGGTGATTAAGTCTTCTGTCAACAGATCAGCTCTCAAGATTAGCATCATCCAAAATATCGATAGAAAGATTCCACTCGAAGACATCGCTCATTCTAAGAATATGGGATTCGATGAACTTCTTACTGAAATAGAAAGTATCGTAGCAAGTGGAACACGTCTCGACATCAATTATTATATCGAAGAAAACATCGACGAATATCATCAGGAAGATATTATGGAATATTTCCGTGAAGCTGACTCTGATACCGTTGAAGACGCACTCGATGCTCTTGGTGTCAACGACTATGAAGAAGAAGAAGTACGTTTGATGAGAATTAAATTCTTCTCTGAAGTTGGTAACTAAAAAATTAAAAATATTAGCATTATCGGTGTTGTTACTCCTGTTGTCGTGCGGCGACAAACAGCCAGAAGTGACAGCACCGACTGTTTTATTGTCGGAGACCGAGATGGTGGACGTCATTTCTGACGTTTATGTTATAGAAAACGCCATCAACCATCGACGCGGAAAAGGAACGAAGATAACTAACCTGAAGTCGAAAGGTTTCGATGCGGTCTTCACTCATTATGGAATAAACGATTCTATCTTCTCCGTAAACGTCGATTACTACAACAGCAATCCTGTTGTGATGAAGAGGATAATGGATTCGGTATATGCTAACTTCAAGGATATACAGAAAAGGTTGAAAGAGAATGACAAATGACAAATGGCAAAAGTCGTTGTCAGACAATATAAGCAACAAGGCACCTAGATTAACATCCGGTGCCTTGTTTTTTTAATCTACTTTTAGTCTTATTTTGGAAAATTCATTATCACGTTGATTTTGCATTCGCTGCTTAATGTCTTTTTGACAGGACATGTCTCCGCTGACTTCTGTAGTAATGTTTTTTCTTTGTCAGTGTAAACTTGGGTGAAGTTGACGATGAGGTTTATTTCACCTATTCTGCGTGGCGCGTCTGCCATGACTTTATCTACTTCAATGCTTAATCCTTCGAGGTTGATGCCTTTGCTTTCTGCGGTGTAGCCCATCATCGCCATCATACATGCAGCCAATGATGTTGCTGTCAAATCGACAGGGGAGAATCCGTTGCCGTGACCGTTGACAGTTAATTTAGCGCCTGATAAATTGTGTGTGAATTCACTAGTTAAGTTTCCTAAGTATTTTCCTGAGATTGTTGCCATAATAGTTTTTTTAGTTGTTAATAATATTAGTTATATGTGTGCTTAATTAATAACAAATATTATGCAATTTTGTTTTAATAAAATGAAATTCCACAGTTTTTTTAAAAAATATGACAAATGGTATTTTCTATTATCAAATTTATCTGCCTGATTTTTTAATCATGTCACGAATCATGTCGTTGAAATCATGTCGTTCGTTAAGTGATTCAAGGCTTTGATACATTTTGTAGCACCAATGATGTTCTGAATTTGCAGGCACGTTTATTTGTTCTCTCTGTGTAGCGTCCCATCTGAATTCGCCGTCCATTGCTATATAATCCTGAATAGGAAGTATTGTCAGTATAGAACTGGAATTCAAATGTTGTTCTATTATTTCCTTGCATATATAAGGCTCTGCAAAATAAGGCGCACCTTCATTATGACCGAGCATCTCTCTATGAAAACGATTTGTAATCTCTCCGTTTTCTTCCCACCATCCTCTTAATGTAGATGTGTCGTGCGTTGATGTGGTGTCGACACTTAAGTATGGATTATTCTTTGGATTGACAAATGTTTCACTTGGATTCTTTGGCATTCTCTGTACTTCAAGACTTAATATCTCAAGTTGTTGCATCACTTCCGGAACGCAAGCAGGGACCATGCCGAGGTCTTCGCCGCATACCAGCATGTCGCTCGCCTCGATAATCTTAGGCAGTTTCTTCAATGCTTCTTCTTTCCAAAGTTCTTCGTTTCTGTGGTAGAAATATTCGTCGTATAACTTGTTTATCTCGTTCTTTTGGAAATCGTCAAGTTCGTTATACGAATGAGTGAACTGAAGAGCTATACGTGGATGTACGATGCTGCTGTCGTTCTTGTCTTTCATGAACAGCACTTCAGCGCATAATGCTGTAAGTCCGTTTTTGATGATATCGTATTTTTCCGACTGTTGTCTTTGAGAAAAATAATCTGCAATCTTTCTTTGAGTGTCGAATTCAGGCTTCAGTTCGAAGTAGCTGAATGAAGTCTCGTTGAGATATTTCTCTCTTACCTCATCGGTGAACTCTCCGAAATATTCATGTAGGAAGTGACCTCTTATATAAGGTTTTGTCAGTCTTTCTTTGTTCGCTGATAGCTGTTGGCAGATGTCTGACATCTGATATCCGATAGCGGGGCTGAAGTGACCGAGCAGACCTTGTGTTGATTCGTAAGGAATCTCCCAGATACGGAAGAATCCGAGTATATGGTCGATGCGGTAGGCGTCGAAGTAATGGCTCATCTGCGAGAGTCGTTCGCGCCACCATTTGTAGTTGTCTTGTGCCATGGCGTCCCAATTGTATGTAGGGAAGCCCCAATTCTGTCCATCTGCTGCGAAGCTGTCTGGTGGCGCTCCTGCTTGCGAGTCGAGGTTGAAAAGATGTGGCGAAGTCCAAGCCTCAACGCTGTGTCGTCCTATGCCGATAGGGATGTCGCCTTTCAGGATGATACCTTTATGATGCAGATAGTCGACGGCTTCGGTTAGCTGTTTGTCGAGGTGATATTGTAGGAAATAATATAATTCTGGCTGTTGGTTGTTGTCTGTTGTCTGTTGACTGTTGTTTGTTGACCAGTTACAGCAAAACTCAGCATAAGGCACGAGCCATTCTTTGTTTTTCTCAAAGAAGATATGATAGTCGTAAGAGTTTCTTACTTCGTTCCATGTCTGGGCGAAAATCTTTTTGAAGAATTCGTCTTTGACTTTTATTACTTCAGGATAATCGACGTAATCTTTGGCGTTGAGTAAGTCGCGTTGTCTCTCGAAATATTCTTTGTCGTTTTCGTCATATAATGTTCCCATCTGCGACAGGTTGAGGTAGATGGGGTGTAGTGCTTTTGTTGATATTGCCTTGTAAGGATATGAGTTGTTCCACGAGTCGTCGGTGCGAGTGTCGTTAATGGGCAGTATCTGTATTATTTTCAACCCTGTTTTCTGGCACCAGTCGGCCAGATGTTTCAGGTCGTTGAATTCTCCGATGCCGAAACTGTCGTTGCTTTTCAAAGAAAAAACCGGCACCGCTACACCCGCGAATTTAGGGTTGCAGCCGATGCCGTTTTTATTTTTCAACAACACCTTAAAAGCCTTTGTGTTGAGGAGGTCTTGGCGATTCATAAGATTCTTAATTCATAATGCATAATTCATAACTCATAATTGATTATGCATTGAGCATTATGAATTATGAATTGAATCAATAGTTTTACATATATTCTCAAAAATGTTTTCAATAGAACCTACGCCGTTGATAGGGTGGAGTATGTTTCTGTCTTCATAGAAATGAAGAACAGGTTTTGTCTTGTTTTCATATTCCACGAAACGGAAGTGGATAGACTCAATATTGTCATCGGCACGGCCGCTTGTCTTGCCGCGTTCGAGCATACGTTCTATAAGGAGTTCTTCTGGCACTTCAAGGCTGAGAACGCCGTTGAGTTGCATATTATATTTCTTGAATAATTCTTCTAAGATTTCAGCTTGTTTAACAGTACGAGGGAAACCGTCGAAGAGGAAACCATTGCTGTCGGAGTGGTTGAGGATGAATTTCTCTATGATTTCTGTTACGATTTCATCCGATGCGAGGCCGCCGTGTTCAATGATGTCTTTTACTTTTAATCCTATTTCTGTACCTGCTGCCATTTCTGCACGAAGGACTTGACCTGTTGATATATAAGTGAGGTTGTACTTCTCTTTTATATATTCAGATTGAGTTCCTTTACCAGCGCCCGGAGGTCCAAAGATTATTATATTCATAATGAATTATTTGTTTTATTCTTGTATATTATTTCTAATCATTCCACGACTTTGTATATAGAGCCGTAGTTTCTTCCGTGTTGGTTGTAGTCGAGACCGTAACCAACGATGAATTCATTACCTATATTCATTCCGATGTAGTCGATTTTGTAATCGAATTTGAAAGCGTTAGGCTTGAATAGCATTGTCGCTACTTTCACGCTTGCCACTTTCATGGCTTCGAGTTTTTGGAGAAGACATTTCATTGTGTAACCTGAGTCGATGATGTCTTCTATGATTACGACCTCGCGTCCTTCGAGTGATGAGTTAAGACCAATAAGTTCTTTCACTTCGCAAGTGCTTTGAGTGCCTTCGTAAGATGCGTATTTCACGAATGAAGTTTCGCAGTCTATTGTTAGTTCTTTGAAAAGTTGTGATGCAAACATAAAGGCGCCGTTGAGCATTACAAGGAATAAAGGGTTTTTGTCTTTATATTCCACGTTGATTTGATTGGCGATGTCTTTGATGACATTTTCAATCTCTTCTTGTTTAATGTAAAGCTTGAATTCTTTATCAAGCACCTTTATAATTTCCATATACAGTTTATATATTGGTAATGATTAATATTTCTCGTTTGCAAATATACGAAATTACCCATTACTTTCTATCTTTTAATGAGATAATATTTATATTGTTAATTGTTTTTTCAAACATTTTTAAGTCTGTGTTGTTTCAGTGGGAAAATATAAAGCTTATGGATTCAAATAAAACAAAAAATGTTGCTAAGTTAAGTGTCTTTACTATAGCAATTATGAATGTTACGGCGGTTGTGTCCTTGAGAGGTCTTCCTGCCGAGGCCGAATATGGTTTGAGTTCGGCATTTTATTATCTTTTCGCGGCTCTTGTCTTTCTTATTCCTACATCACTCGTGGCGGCGGAGCTGGCTTCTATGTTTGCTAACAAAGAAGGCGGCGTCTTCCGCTGGGTGGGCGAGGCGTTCGGCAAACGACTCGGTTTTCTCGCTATCTGGCTTCAATGGTTCCAAAACACCATCTGGTATCCTACGGTGCTTACCTTCGGAGCTGTCTCTCTTGCCTTCATCGGCATGAATCCTACGCACGACATGACGTTGGCCGACAATAAGATATACACACTTATCGTGGTGCTTGTGATTTATTGGCTCGCTACCTTCATCTCTCTGAAAGGTCTCGGTTGGGTCGGTAAGGTGTCAAAGATTGGCGGTCTGGTAGGTACTATCATTCCAGCAGCTTTGCTTATTATCTTCGGTATTTATTACTGGGCTTCTGGCGGTCAGATACAAATGGATTTGGGTGGCGGCTTCTGGCCTGACCTCGCTAAGTTGGACAACCTTGTCCTTGCGTCAAGTATCTTCCTTTTCTATGCAGGTATGGAAATGACTGGTGTCCACGTCAAGGAGATGGACAATCCGTCAAGGAGTTATCCTAAGGCTGTTTTCGTAGGCGCATTCATCACTGTGATTATCTTCGTTCTTGGAACATATTCTCTCGGTTTCATCATTCCTCAAGATAATATCAACTTGACACAAAGTCTTTTGATTGGTTTCGACAATTACCTTAAATATCTCCATCTCTCATGGTTGTCGCCTGTCTTTGCTATCGCTCTTGCTTTCGGTGTTCTCGCCGGCGTGTTGACATGGGTTTCTGGTCCTTCTAAAGGTTTGCTCGTCGTAGGTAAGGCTGGTTATCTTCCTCCTTTCTTCCAAAAGACAAACAAGCTTGGCGTACAAAGCAATATCTTGATAATACAAGGCTGCATCGTTACTGTCTTAAGTCTTCTCTTTGTTGTAATGCCTTCGGTACAAAGTTTCTATCAGATTTTGTCGCAGATGACTGTCTTGTTGTATCTGATAATGTATCTCTTGATGTTTGCTGCTGCCATCTACCTTCGTTACATTATGAAGGATGCTCCTCGTGATTTCCGTATCGGCAAGAAAGGCAACTTCTTGATGTGGATTATCGCTGGTGTAGGTTTCTTAGGTTCATTGTTGGCTTTCGTATTGAGTTTCATTCCTCCTGGACAGATCTCTACTGGTAGCAATGCGGTATGGTACGGCGTTATGTTCGGTGGATGTATAATCTTCGTGGCAGTACCTTTCATAATATATGCCTTAAGAAAACCATCATGGAAAGACTCTGAATCAGATATCCAGCCATTCCATTGGGAGAAATAGGGATTAAAGGCAAAAGACAAAAGGCAAAGGGCAAAAGGTAATAATGTCTAATGAAAAACTTTAGTCATTAGTCTTTTGCCTTAAAAAAATCTCAGAGCCTCAGAAATATTCTAAATAAATCTGAGACTCTGAGATTCTGAATTTCTTGTTTTTAGAAAACGATTTGGTAAGTGCTTCTGCTTCTTTGTTCTACGTATATCTTTTTATCTTTGACGAATTCTTTTTCTAGACCTTCTTGATAATGTCGTATTGTAAAGAGTTGAAGTCCGTCGTTATATTTCACTTTGAATGCTTGAGAGAGCGCTTCTGTCAGTTGGATGCGTTTTTTTTCGTTTTCGTCGAAGCATATTGATAGTACGAGCGCCGACACCTGTGTCATGTTGGCGTGTATGTTGAGTTCGTCCATGATGTTGAAAACGAGTGCTCTGTTATGTTCATTCATGAAGGAATAGTCGCGTGCGCTAATACTCATCAGCGTCTGCTTTTCTTTCACTATGAACGATGGCACATATTCAATATAATCTTCGGTTCCGTCGATGACGGAAGGTTTTAGTTCTGTGTTTAAGAATGAACGTACTTTGAGAGGTATATTCTTGTTCTGTAAAGGTTTAAGAGTGTTAGGGTGAATGATAGACGCTCCGTAGAAGGCGAGTTCTATTGCTTCGAAGTATGACAGATGTTCTATTTTTTTTGTCTCAGGGAAGCGCTTAGGGTCTGCGTTGCGGAGACCGTCGACATCTTTCCATATTGTTAGTTCTTTAGCGTTAAGGCAGTTGGCGAATATCGCAGCAGTGAAGTCGGATCCTTCTCTTCCAAGAGTTGTCGTAGTCCTTGGCGACCTTGAGCTGGCGATGAAACCTTGTGTGATGAACATTGTTCCGTCGTGCTGGTCGTTGAGCTTGTCGATACGGAGTCGGCAGTCGTCCCATTCAGGGTTGGCTGCTCTGAAGTTATGGTCGGTGATGATATATTCACGAGCGTCGATGAGTTCGTTTTTGATGCCGCATTCGTTGAGGTAAGCGGATATCAAAGTAGTTGAGAGCATCTCTCCGAAGCTGACGGTGTTGTCGTATTGGTAGTCGTAGTCGAATCCTGTCTCTTTGAGGTTGAGATATAAATCGAGGAAGAGGTCTGTCATCGTCTCGAAGATAGGATGGCTGGTGTTACCTTCGAAGAGGTCGTTCATGATGTTTTCATGATATTCTATTATCTCGCCGATAGCGCTTATCTCGAGGTGGCCGTTGTTGGCACGGAAGTCGGCCAATGCTTTTTCGATGGCGTTGGTGGTCTTCCCCATAGCGGAGATGACAAGCATCAAATCGCTTTTGTCTTCTCTTTCAAGAATGTCTTTGAGGTTTCTTACTGCGTTGGCGTCTTTCACAGAAGCGCCGCCGAATTTATATACTTTGGTTATCATTTTTTTAGTGTATAGTTTATAGTTAATAGTTTAGAGTAGTGGAGAGTTTTAAAGTTGATAGCGTATAGTTTATTTAATTAATAGTAATAGTTCAAAGTTTTTTTACGTGGCAAATGTAAGAAAAAATAAATAATTATTTCTCGCGGAGTTATATTGTTTTAGTAATTTCCTCTATTTCTTCTTTGCTGATGTTTTCTCTTTCAGCTTTATCATAAATAGTAAGAAGATTGATTTCGCTTTCGTTTTCGGAAATTAATAAAATGTATGTGATTACGCGAGCACCATGACTTTTGCCTCTGCCTTT
>JAEIGA010012344.1_pt1 | contig 12964 bp, 11 predicted proteins | sample 9270691 | NCBI WGS metagenome assembly JAEIGA01 (sample SAMN17057246, study PRJNA624740) | gut metagenome | biome: biome; isolation source: fecal sample | host: Bos grunniens | place: China: Xizang | collected 2019 | reverse complement strand
GTATGCTTCAAAAAAAGAAGCGAATTGTCTGTTTGATGCTGACCGGATTTCTACGTTTATTTGGTTGATACCTAATATAAATTATATTGACGGTTCGTTTTTTGTTCCTGTACTTAATATAGCTGATCTCTCACTCTAAAAGAATCAAAGACCGCTGTACTGCTATGTCTGTATGGAATGTTTTCAAGGATCGTTGTGCCTCCGTTTCAAGTGAACTGCGTTCCTTGTCGAAAGCGAGTGCAAAGGTACAGCTTTTTTTTGAACTACAAAACTTTTTGAAGGAAAAATTTTAAGGGATTTTTCGTATATATCACCAACAACCTATTCCTCAACAATTTAGCTCAGAAAAAAAATTAAAAGATTATTTCGCTAATATACTCTCAAGTTGCTGAGCATTCAACCCCAACTTAAATTTTCCTTTATTTGCCACCGATATAGAACCGGTTTCCTCAGATACAATTATAGCCAACGCGTCAGTTTCCTGCGAAATTCCTAACGCCGCTCTATGTCGCAAACCTAACTTTTTAGGAATATTCAGTTCGTGAGATACCGGAAGTATACACGAAGCAGCCATCAAACGGCCATTTTGTATAATCAGGGCACCATCGTGAAGTGGCGAATTTTTAAAAAATATATTTTCTATAAGCCTTTGATTGATATTAGCATCAATTTTTTCACCGGCCTGCATATATTCATCAAGACTTTCGTTGCGTTCGACGATTATCAAAGCACCAACTTTCTGCTGGCTAAGGCTCATACAAGCCATAACTATAGGAAGAAGATGTGACTTGTCCTCTTTTTTCTCTTTATCCTTGAAAAATATATCGGAGATTATCTTAAAGCGATTGTGCGAACCAAGAGATTTGAAAAAGCGCTTAATCTCTTCCTGGAATATCACTATCAGCGCAAGGACTCCGACACTCATCATCTGATCGAAGATTGACCCCAAAAGGCGCATCTCCAATACACGAGAAACAAATATCCAAACAACTATAAAAACCAAGATACCCGTAAAAATAGAGAGCGTGCCCGACTCCTTCATCAGTTTATAGAAGTAGTAGAGCAATGCCGCCACCAGCAGTATATCAATAAAATCCATTACGGAAAAGTCAAAAAACATAACTTATACCTTATTTATATAAATAACTATTCTATATATCACCAACAGCTGCAACAAGTTTAACAGCCTCGACAGCAGCACGCACATCGTGAACACGCAATATATCGGCACCCTTCATCAGCGCAATTGTGTTAAGAACCGTAGTTCCATTCAATGCCTCATCCGGCGACACGCCGAGAACTTTGGTTATCATCGATTTTCGCGAAACACCAACCAACAGCGGGGCATCCAGTATTGAAAACTCGTCAAGCAACGACATCAGTTGATAGTTCTGCTGCAACGACTTTCCAAAACCAAAGCCTGGGTCGACAATCACATCCTTCACCCCACGCTGGCGCAACTGCCACAGTTTTCGGGAGAGAGCCTCTAAAACCTCCGGAAAAAAATCAGAGTAAGAAGGCTCATCACCAGCAACACCTTTTGTATGCGTAAGCACATAAGGAACATTAAGTTCCGCCACCGCATCAAGCATTTCTGCATCCCAATCGTATCCGGAAACATCGTTGACAATCGAAACAGCATGCTCTTTGACACATTCACGTGCAACAGAGGCACGAAAGGTATCTACAGAAAGCACCGCATCAGGAAATTCACGATTAAGCAGTTCCAGCGCAGCGTGCATACGGCTCAACTCCTCTTTTTCGCAGACAAACTCACCCGAGGGACGTGTGGAACATGCACCAATATCAATAATATCCGCGCCCTCTTCCAGCATCTTTCGACAATGAGCGACAAGAGCATCGCCGGCAACCCGCGATGCATCATAGAACGAATCGGGGGTAACATTTGCAATACCCATCACCAAGGGACGTTCCATCGCCAGGAGACGACCATTTACATTTATCGAATAAGCCGGTTTCATTTTAAATTAGATTAGCGCAGTTGCAAATTTACAAAAATCCGCTAATTTTGCACAAACATCCCCACAGCAATACCTTTTTAAACAGGAAAATAAACCACATTTAACACAAAAACATACAATTATGAAAATCAACAAGGGATACGAATTACAAGTTGTGTGCGACGAAGCCCTGCTAACCCCCATAGATGAAGAGAGCGGCGAGAAGACAATAAGCCTCGACCCACTGAGCGCAGACCTGTGGGAAGCGATGTCCGACATGGACAATTTCACAATTGAAACAATGGTGGAGTCACTGATGCAGCAATACGACGTAGAAGAAGAAATAGCACTTGAAGACTGCAGCATGATTGCCCAGGCATGGATAGAAATGGGAATTGCCGAGCCATAGCAAACAAAGCAGCATACCCCATATAATAGAAACAAGCACCCGTCGGGGTGCTGGGTTCTATTATATGGAGGCCTTTAAAAGACTACTCTTCTGTTTCTGCCTTTTTGCGACACTTACGCGCAGGCTTCTTCAACGCAGCAAGTTCCTTATTAAGAGCAGCTATCTCCTCGTTCTGATTAGCAATCATTTTGAGCAAAGAGTTCAACTCTTCGTTGTCGATATCTTCGGGGAACTGAGCATTGACGCGAGCGATAAAGTCGCCTACAATATTCATAAAGTTGGTAAAGGCATCGAAGGGCGAATCGTAAATTCCACGTTCAATGTGCATACCGGTATTCTTGGTAGTCATGAAGCGGAAGTTATTGCTTGCCTGCAAATAATCCCAATCCTGTTTGATGCGACGATCCTGGCACATCAGCACTCGCTCGGCCACACTGTAAAGTTTGTCGAACGCCTCGCGCTGAAGAATATTACCCAAGAAACTGCTGACATCTCTCTCTTCGTCTGTCCACGACATAGGATAGGGAACATCCACAGCATCCACCGACTTCAATTTTGTGATAATCTCAGTGGGAGTAGAGAATGAGATACCCTTCTCCTTAGCACATACGGGCAAAGCCTTAAGGAATTCGAGAATATTTGACGACAGGGGCTGCGCAACACCCAATGCCGAAAGCTCCATGAAGATGTTGATAACCTGCTCCTCTTCGGGCATATCAGCGATCCAGCCAATATACTTATCGGCGAACAGAGGATACTCGTTCCACTCTGAATTATTGAAACGTAGGCTGATGTCATCAGAGAGTTTATAGTCACGCAACAGCACTTTCAGCTTGTTGTTGTAGGCACAATGGTAGAGATAGTGAGCGCTCTTCCAGCCAAGAACATGCTTTGCACCCTCGGTAAGAATACCCTTGAAGCCCATGTCGGCGATGATGGCACCAATCTCGTTTGAATATATCAGGCTGGAGTTACGGAACACCTTGGGAGCCTTGCCGAACATCTGCTTAACCTTTGTACGCATGCGCTCCACGTCGTCACGGAAACACTCTTCGTTAGCCAATGATGAAAGACCGTGAGAATAGGGCTCACAAAGGAATTCAACACAACCCGTGTCGTTAAGTTCGTGCAGCAGCTCAATTACTCTGGGGGCATATGTCTCGAGCTGTTCGAGAGCAACACCTGAAGTAGAGAGCGCCACTTTGAAAGCGCCATTATTACTTTTTGCCATCTCTATGAGAGCGCTCAAAGCAGGGATATACGAACGTTCGGCAACATCATTAATGCTACGCTCGTTCTCGTAATCGTCGTAATAGTAGTGGTCGCGACCAATGTCGAAACAGCGGTAACGTTTAAGATTTATAATATTGTGAATCTCAAAATACAGACAGATTGTTTTCATATCTATTTATTTATTGTTTCTAATTAACTCATCATAAATGGCACGGTGACGCAGTCCGACCTTTTCCCAAGTGATGCCATCGACCTCTTTTTTACCCTCTTCCTGCAAATATTTAAAAAGAGCCGGATTGGTACAGATTGAATATATAGCATCTGCCATAGCATTTATATCCCAATAATCGACCTTTATCACATTGCTGAGAATTTCGCCACAACCGGATTGCTTAGAGATAATCGAAGGAGTTCCGCACTGCATCGCCTCCAGTGGCGCAATACCGAAAGGCTCGGAAACAGACGGCATCACAAAGACATCGCTGTTCTTGTATGCCTCGTACACCTGCTTTCCACGCTGGAATCCGGGGAAGTGGAACCTATCTGCAATACCACGTTCGGCAGCAAGGTTAACCATAGCTTCGTACATATCGCCCGAACCGGCAAACACGAAACGGATATTCTTGGTACGCTTAAGCACAAGCGCAGCAGCCTCGACGAAATATTCGGGGCCCTTCTGCATGGTGATACGTCCAAGGAATGTAACAACCTTCTCCTTGGGATGCTCTACGCGGGGAATTGCATCCAGTTCGGGAGAGAGAGGATACACAGCATTGTGCATTGCCACACACTTGCGTGGATCCTGATGATAGTGATTGATGACTGTCTGACGTGTCAACTCAGATACACACATGATACAATCGGCATGATCCATTCCGTTCTTCTCGATAGAATAAACGATGGGGTTCACCTGTCCGCGCGAACGGTCGAAGTCGGTAGCATGTACGTGAATACAGAGAGGCTTTCCGCTTACCATTTTCGCATGCACGCCTGCCGGATATGTCAACCAGTCGTGAGCATGAATAATATCAAACTCACGCGAACGTGCAATGACACCCGCTATAATCGAGTAGTTGTTTATCTCTTCGTGAAGATTCTGCGGATAGCCACCTGCAAACTCCATACAACCCAGGTCATTGACATGCATGTATGAAAAATCGGCATAAATATGGTCGCGGAACGCATAGTACTCCTCGGGTGTAGTATAGTTGGGCAAACGATATTTCAAATAGTCATAGTCCACATCGCGCCAAACGATAGGCACCTGATTCATGCCTATGATTTTCAAGAACTTTTCCTCATCACCAGTGGGCTTAGGCAGACAGAATGTAGTTTCAACATCCCCTTGCAGACTCAAGCCCTTTGTTATACCGTAAGAAGCAACCGCAAGACCACCTAAGATTTTGGGAGGAAATTCCCATCCAAACATTAATACTTTCATATCGGTACTTCCTATTAATAGTTATACTTGCTTAATAAATAGAGTGTTCTCAGAATTTCGGCAACATTCATTGCAAACGATACAGCTCCACGTCCTTTGAAAGGCGGGTTACCGTCGAAGAGTTCCGGAAGCGAACCGATGCAGTGCGATGTCATCTCATCCTCGATACCAATCATGTGACGCTCGATGAAGCCAAGCGCACTCATTTTATATATCTTGAGATATGCCTCGAAATAGAATCCAGCCAACCAAGGCCATGCAGTACCCTGATGATAAGCATAGTCGCGCTGGTTCTGCGGACCCACATAGTTAGGATTGTAACCACCACTCTTGGGGCTGAGCGAACGCAGGCCCTTAGGTGTCAGCAACTCTCTTGAGCATATATCGACAATGCCTTTTTTCTGGCGTGTATTCAGAGGAGAATAGTCGAATGCCGCAGCAAATATCATATTGGGGCGTACACTCCAATCCATCATTCTGCCATCGACATAATCCAACAGATAGCCATGTTCGTTCAGGAATGTTTCCACGAACGAAGCAGCAGCCTTTTCTGCCAGCTCGTTCAAACCATCGCTGAAACTGCCTTCACCCGAAATGTCAGCCACAAAGCGAAGCGCATTGTACCACAAAGCGTTCACCTCTACAACATAGCCTGTACGGGGAATGACGGGACGACCATTTGCTGTTGAGTTCATCCATGTAACAGCCTTGTCGTGACCATTTGTATAGAGCAATCCGTTACCATGCAGGAACAGATTGGGATGTTTCTCCTGACAGATATACTCCATAATCTCCTTGAGCAATGCACCATATTTTGCGACACACTCCTCTTTGGATACCATCTTTGCAAACTGCTGTATGCACCACACTGCCCACAACAACACGTCGGGGTGTTCCATTTCGGTAACCTTCAAGTCATTTGGTTCGCCATTCATGAAACAGCGCAGAGCCTTGCATGCAGTCACCATCACCTCGTCATATTTGAACTGCTCGTTGATAGCCAATGTCAATCCGGGCAGAGATATGAACATATCGCGTGCACGGCACTTGAACCAAGGATAACCGGCAAGAATGTAGGCCTCGCCGCTCTGACGGTTGGTAAACTGATGAGCCGCATTCACCAGGCAGTGCTGGAAATTGTCACGAGGTGTACGTTCGTCCATTTCCTCTTCGAAAGTCTTCTTAAGACCACGTGTCTTAACCTCTTTCACGCCTGCAGCAAAGACAATGCTTTCGCCTTTCTTAATCTGCATTTCGAAGTAGCCGGGTACGTAGAGGTCCTCATTTGAGTCGTAGCCTCTCTCCTGCTCCTTTGGATACTCCATGCCACGATACCAGTCGGGCTGGAATATAAATTCATTCTTTTTGTTGAACTGCATGTACAAATCGGGATAACCGGGATACATACAGGTTTTAATGCCATTGTCGACAAGCTGGTATTCGCGGCTGGCAGCAGAATTCTCATGAGTATACTGGCGCACGCTTCGGAAGGCGAGGAACGGGCGGAAACGCAATGTAGTCGCCGAATGTGCATCCACCAATGTATATCGTATAAGGATGCGATTCTCGTAGTGTTCGAAGAGAGTCTCTTTCTTGAGTATTACGCCACCCACACGATACCACGTTGTAGGCACCTTCTCACATTCATATTCACGGATATACTTATGCCCTCTGGGGGAATAGTTATCGCCACGGAACTTATGCAAGCCCAAGTTAAACTCCGCGCCGTGCTGTATCACCGTTGCATCGAGTGATGAGAGCAATACATGGTTCTCATCATCGAGTTCAGGGATGGGAATAACAAGCAGGCCATGATATTTTCTTGTATTACAATCAACAATAGTAGTACAATGGTAGGCTCCCGAACGGTTCGTGCGAAGTATCTCCCTGGGCAGAGTCTCTTCAAGATTCGTCATGAGAGTCTTATCAAAGCGTAAATAACTCATCTTTTACAACTATTTTCTTAAAAAAATTCTTCATTCGCGGCATGCTACAACATGCACTTTTCAAATTTAGGGATTATTAAACACATTAACAACTTAAACGGGATTTTTTTTCAAAAAAAGCAAAAAATAGATGTAAACGGCTGTTTTTATTTCCATTATCGAGCCGAAAACAAGATTATTGTCAGTCGGAGAAGAGCGAGAAACTGATTTTACAGCCTATGCGATGTGGTTTTAAATTTTGCGAACTTACAAACAGTCCGGCATCGACATAAGGGGTGGCGACGCCATAGCCTGCTTCCATGTAGGGATGGAGTTGGGAAATGAATAGCACGTTGTAATAGATATACTCATTCTGCAAATATTTCGTCTGCGGGAAGAGGCGGTGAAGAACAAGGAACGGCGCCTCAAGGGTGGCATTTGCACGCAGATATTTACTTGCCGAGTTATACCATTCCGAGTCGAGCAGTTGGAATACACCACCCAGCTCTTCGCTGCGGTTGACAGGCAGGTTATTCTGTTTCAGGAAGCTGTAATCGACAAAATAGACATCCTTAGTATAGAAGTATCCACCTGCACCAAAACGCAGATACAGAGTATTGCCCCCTTTCACGCCACAATGATACTGTACATCCAGTTCGGAACGCATATATTTGCTATTGGAACCAAGAACTCCACTCATACCCTGCTCCACATCCCACGCAACTACCGGATGCGACGAACCAAGATTGATTTTCCTGCCACCATTCATATAATAATAGGTTCCCGGTTGCCATGTAAGGCGTAGGTGCGGGGCGAACTGTACATACTTTTTTTGCAGCAATATATCGTGCTGTCCCAGCTGCTTGTTTGCATCCCCTTTCAAGACCCTTCGATGGAAGTTAACACCAAGCAGCATCTGTAGGCCGTTGACCAGTTCCGACTCGTGGAACGCCTCGGCATAAAAGTTACGAAAATAGTTAAGGTTCAAATTTTTAAAGTCAAGCGAGTCGAGCGCAACCGACTTTATTCTGTCGAGCGCGACACTGCTGTACATACGGTTACCTTCACCGAAATCGACACCCACACGCGCAGGACGCGACACATTGTAGGCGTAAGTGCCTGCCACATTCCAGTAAAAAGCCTTTTGCTTAAAATTGTATCCCACCTGAGGTTTCAAGCGCAACTCCCGAACGCCGCCAAACGTACTACGCACATTCATAGAAAGTTTATAAGAGAGTCCGCGACTTGTACTGTAATCGACATGCGAAGGATCTATCAACGGAGAAAACTTAACACCGCCACCGCGCCACTCATACGAAAGGCTGCTTATCATTTGGTCGCCGACCTCCCACGCCCACGACTTACTACTGCTGACCCGTCTGTCGAACAGTGTGTCAAGTTCGCCAAGCAACAGGCGTTCATCCTCTTTAAGCGACAATGGCCTGTGAGCCACTGCATACGCCGAGTGATTGCGTACACGCGCCGTATCCCACGGGACATCAGCCCCACTACCAAGATTATACTTATCAGTATCAGAAGGGAGATATTCAGCCGTCGACACACGGTCATAACTATAAACGCCCTCACCGACTATATTCAACTTATTACCAAGAAAATTATAATCAATATCCACAGAGACCCTGTCGACCACATTACAGCCACTATATAGTTTCATCTTATAGAGCGCACTAAACCGGCTCTGCTCATCCCAGCCCTGCATAAAGAACTCCTTCACACGGCACGAATCGTCAAGCAGCAGCCATCCACGTTCAAGAAGCCTGATATTTTCAAATTTATGCTCATACACGACCCTGACTGTCCGTGCAAGAGTATCAATGGAATCTATGCGATAGGTGTAATACTTGCTAAATTCAGGCGACAGCGGCGAATAGACCCCACCCAGAAGGAATCGTTTTTCATAGGGATTGACCTTTAAAAAATCGACAAACCTCTCTATTTCACCCTTACCGTGTTTGAAACTGGTATTGTAACTTTTACGGCGCATCTCCAGCACCCCATACCTGTTACAGCAGACCTCGTAGAAGAGCTCCGTGACATAATCTTTCACCCCCTTGTCGAAGCGTGTCATATCTGGGAATGTATTCAACGCAAGATTATTCTTTATGACTTCGACTCGTTGCTTCACATATAAATCGCCGAAAAACTCGCAGGCCTCGTCACCATTGGCAACCACACTGAACAACCTGCCCATAATGCTGTCAGCCGTCACACCCTGCCCCGCCACGTTCACCGGCAGCAGGAACAGCAGGCACAGGAAAAAGCATATTATATGTCGGTTATTCAAATTCATCACACTATATATATTATTAACGTGAGGCATGATTGTGGTGGTTCAAAAAAGCTGTCGCAGCCAACATAAACAGCAGCAAGAGACACCGGCTGCCGTCACACTGCAAAAAGAGGCTGCACATTTTAACGTCACAGCCTCTTTAATCTAAAAAACCACTCGGTTATTAACGGACAGCAGCCCTGATACGCAGCAGTCTGTCAAGCAATCCCTCGAGAAGGTCAAGTTTCAGCATGTTGGCACCATCGCTCTTGGCAACAGTGGGATCCTCGTGTGTCTCAATAAACAATCCGTCAACACCTACGGCAATGGCAGCCTTAGCCATAGTCTCTATAAGTTCAGGCATTCCACCCGTTACGCCGGCAGTCTGATTGGGCTGCTGCAACGAGTGAGTAATATCCATTATCACCGGATAGCCAAAAGCCTTCATCTGCGGAATACCACGGAAGTCAACAACAAGATCCTGATAGCCGAATGTAGTACCACGCTCGGTAAGCATCACACGACCCTCGCCACCCTCGGCGACAACCTTCTCGGCAGCAAACTTCATCGCCTGAGGCGAAAGGAATTGTCCCTTCTTGATGTTCACGATGCGGCCGGTCTTTGCAGCAGCCATCAACAGGTCCGTCTGACGGCAGAGGAATGCAGGAATCTGCAGGACATCGACATATTCAGCAGCCATTTCAGCCTCTTCGGCAGAATGAATATCTGTGACAACAGGAATATTAAAAGTCTCTCGCACCTTACGCAGCACACGCAAAGCATTCTCGTCGCCAATGCCGGTAAAAGAGTCCAGACGCGAGCGATTAGCCTTTCTGTACGAACCTTTGAACACGTAAGGAATATTTCTGTCAGTTGTCAACGAAACAATCTTCTCGGCAATTCTCATTGCCATATCCTCGCTCTCGATGACGCAAGGGCCTGCGAGCAGAAAGAAATTGTCGGTAGCGGTTAAATCACGTATAGTCATATTTCAAATATTTTGTTTCACTTAGGTATTATCAAATTCAGTTCCTCCTTCAGTATGCCGATAGTCAGTGGATAGGTAGGCGAGAACGGACGTCCGTCAATTCCAGCCGCAGCACCACCAACGCTCTCCACAATCACCTCTTTGGTACGGAACGGCTCCATCAGTTTGTAGTTCATTATGCGACGTTTGAACATCATATAAAGCCCCTGTACAAGGCCAAAGAATTTGGGTTTCTTTATTGCCGAAACATCCATAAAGCCATTGTAGGGCACAGCACTGGGAGTCATTCCATAGCCACGGGCATTACCCACACACAGCAACATCAACGGAGACTCCACCGTGCGATTGTTCAGGCGCAGCTTCATGTCGTAGCTGTTGCGGTTCAGCAACAGCAGGAACAGGCTTCGGGCATAAGATATATTCTTGGCAAACGGAGATTTCACCTTTCTATTGGAAAGTTCCACAATGTTTGCGCTGAGTCCAAAATTCACAGCATTAAGGAAATAGCGTTTCTTTTCGCCCTCCTCGGTTGAGTAGGAGCAATAACCTACATCAATCAGTCGTGAACGGCCGGCAACAATACAATCGACCGCAGCCTTGTAGTCCTTCTCGCTCAGTCCCCAATAATTTGCAAAGTCATTTGCAATACCATTGGGAATGATGCCAAGCGACACATTACCGCGCTTCTCCGAAGACATAATTCCATTTATGGCATCCTGCAGCGCACCATCGCCACCGACCACCACAATTGTTTCGTAGCCATTGTCGGCCAGCATACAGGCCAGACGTTCCACCGAGCCATAGTCCTCGGACTGTATGTAGTCGTACGTCACACCCCTCTCCACAAGATAAGACCTTATCTCGCGCCATTTCTTTATTTTGTTCACCGCACCGATGCGTGGGCAGTATATTATACCCCAACGGCGACGGTCGTTAAGCTTTGCTGCAACCATCGTTGTACATATTCTTTATAATTTCCACCTTTTCCGCCATGGGCAAAGATGCATCTATCCAATTAATTTTCAGTCCACGGCGCTCCATGCCCCTGAACCACGTCATCTGCCTTTTGGCAAACTGATGTATGGCAGTTTCCAGCCCCTTTGACATTTCGTCGTAGCTCATGACACCCGTAAGATAGAGTGTCACATACTTGTATTCAAGGCCATAGTATATCAGTTGTTCGGGGGTAAGACCTTTGTCGAGAAGCTGTTTGACCTCGTCGACAAGTCCCTCTTGCAGACGAGCCGCCAGGCGTCGACTGATACGTTCGCGACGAACATCGCGCTCAACATCCACACCAATTATCAGCGAAGAGAGCAGAGGGAATTCACGCTCATCCACCGGAGTACGGGCATAATACTCCTCTATTTCTATGGCACGTATGGCACGTTTAGCCGTATCAACATCCGTCGTATTATGCAGCGTCTTGTACGAAGCCAGCATACGGGTCAGTTCCTCCAGCGATTTTCCAGCCAACTGCGCACGCAGCTCCTCATTTTCGGGAACAGGAATCAAGCGGTAACCCTTCAACACAGACTCGACATACAGACCACTGCCACCGCACAGCACAGGGAGCGCACCACGCGAAACAACATCGTTGTAAGCCGACAGGAAATCACGTTGAAATTCAAAAAGATTATACTTTTCGCCAGCATCCACAATATCAATAAGATGATAGGGAACAGCCGTCGCGCCACAGCCATATTCGGCAAGATCCTTACCGGTGCCGATATCCATTCCACGATAGACCTGACGACTGTCGGCACTCAGCACCTCGCCACCCATGGCACGCGCAACCTCCACAGCAAGAGCTGTCTTTCCGCAGGCTGTGGGTCCCACGATTGAAATTAAATCATATCTTTCTGACATCGGTTGCATGTTAAAGCATTAATCGGATATAAGAGAAGACAAAAATAGATATAATCTTCCTAATCTCGAAATAAAACCGCAACAACTTCACCGACACACCACCGCGTCTGCGAGCGGAAAATGCTGCCACGTAGTTAAAAAAACAAAATATGCGGCATATCTTGCGACAATTGCAGATAAATGAGAGTATCTTTGGCATTAGGCCGAACATAGCCTGCACTCGCAGTAAAATACGACGAAGCAAGCTTCGAATATTTTGCTCGTTTGGACTATATAGGGATAAATCTGAAATATTTTATTACGACAATGTACGAAAGCCTGATGTGCCTACCCTACTTTCAGGGTATGAGCAAAGACGATATAACAGCCATACTCGATAAAGTGAAACTGGAGTTCACCCACTACAACGAAGGCGAACTTATTGTATCACAAGGAGCGCCCTGCAACAATCTGATGACACTGATGCGTGGAACCATCGTATCGCAATGCATGTCACCGGGCGGAGAATACACACTGACCGAGGAGCAACAGGGACATTTCACATTCGAACCCTACTCACTCTTCGGACGCTCGCCATTCTACTGCCGCAGCTACTACGCCAAGAGCGAATGCGACATACTGACGATAGAAAAATCCTATCTGTTCAAGGAGTTTGCAAAATACGAGATATTCCTGATGAACATCCTGAACCAGATAAGCCAACGCGCGCAGCAGAAAAGCGCACAAATATGGAGTCAGCAACCTCTGACGCTCCCCGAGAAAATAATAGAATTTCTTGTAGTAAGGGTGGATAACATCGAAGGTTGTAAAATACTACAGACCAAAATGGAAGACCTTGCCGCCATCAT
>JAEIGA010012343.1_pt1 | contig 12964 bp, 8 predicted proteins | sample 9270691 | NCBI WGS metagenome assembly JAEIGA01 (sample SAMN17057246, study PRJNA624740) | gut metagenome | biome: biome; isolation source: fecal sample | host: Bos grunniens | place: China: Xizang | collected 2019 | reverse complement strand
TTACACTTGTCAAACGTCTGCAATCATAGAATGAACTGCCTCCAATCGAAGTAACGCTATTGCCGATTGTCACACTTGTCAGCGAGGTGCAATACAAGAATGCACACTCTCCAATCGAAGTAACGCTATCACCAATAGTAACACTTGTCAGCGAGGTGCAATCAGAGAATGCATAATCTCCAATCGAAGTAACGCTATTGCCGATGACAACCTCAGTAAACTTTGCTTTATAGAATTCGCCATCGGTATTTGAACTAGCGCCATAAATTTTACAGTTAATATTAGCCTTACCACCGCAACCCTCAAAAGATGATGTGCCGATAGATGTCACGCTGCTTGGGATAGTGATTTCGGTTATGCTGCCACAATTATAGAAAGCTTTATTGCCAATAGTCTTAACGCCCTGTGGAATATTAATAACTGCAAGAGCTGTACAGTTACTAAATGCCTCGGCGTTGATAGCTGTAATATCTTTTGTGAGCTCAATTTGGGTTAGGTTAGAGCAAAGAAAGAATGCCTTGGCAGGGATAGTAGTTACTCTGCCGTCGAATTTAAGCGCGCCCTTACCGGTTGCCGGGTCGAAAATATTCTCAACGAAGTTTGCACCGAAGCCCTCTGTAGTGAGTGGGTCGAGAGGCTCACCGTCGTTGGTGGTATAGGCGAGCTCATAGACTGGTGGTACATTACCATCGTAATAGAGAGCGCTCATTGGCAGGATAGTATTGCGAGCAATCTCGATGCTGTTTGATGTAGATTTGGTCATGGTAGTGCCGTCATCATAGAGTACCTTGAGTGTCAATCCCTTGCTAAACTCCTGCGGAGGCAGGGCAATGTAGAAGGCTACGCTCTCAGAGCCAAGGGTGACGCCATTAGGGCAGTTGAGCGCAACCTCGGTAAGGATTGTATCCTCAAAGACGAGTGTGCCACCTACGCCGTCATCGCCACCAGCAGAGCGCTCTGCTGCCAAAGTAGCGGTAGCGTCCGAGCTATCAACATAGATAAGTCCTGCAACCTGCTCGCCGTTATTACCCTTGAGGGTTATCTTATTAACAACCTGGCCCTCGCCCTTGAGTTGAATCTTCAACCAACCGCACACGTTGCGCAGGTAGAGCTGGTTAAACTCAGTAGCTGAGACCAAAAGGTTACCGTCAAGGCCGTAGCTATCCTTTAGGTATGTCTGCTCGGCAGGCAATGTCGCCTCAATATTGCAGGTCTCAGGGTTGATGTAGTAGTTATCTCGGTATGGATATACCGCCACAATCTTAGACAACTTCTCTGTAGCCTCAGGAGCTGAAACGCGCTTCAAAATACCCTCACGGTCGCCAGTATTGCCCTGGAATTTCCACTGCTGATTGGCATCAGAACGATAGAAAACGCTCACAAGGTCGCCAGCAGTCCAGACGGTCTTGTTGTCGTCGAGCTGAATACGGGTGCTCTCCTCAAACGAAACTTTAAGTGTTTCGGGAGCCTCGATAGCTACATCCTCTGTAACATCGGTACTACAAGCGGCAAACATCGCTGCCACAAGTGCAAAAATGTAAAATCTCTTCATATTGTTTTGTTAAATTAGTTTACCAACCCTGTTCTGGCTTCTCAATTGGGTCCTCAAACATCGAGCCTGCAAAGCCCTGCTCTGCCGCCATTTCATTCACCTCGACTGAAGGTGAATAGTAAATTTGTCTATTATTTGTCATGGATATTTATTTTAAGTTTCACAAAGTTACAAAAAGTTTTGTGAAATGACAACATTTATCCTTTCAGAATACAAAAATCACCTCTCGCAAATGAGCAAGAGATGATATTGTTTGTGCTTATTGGCAGCGGTTACTCCAGGAGTTGGAACTTTGCTGTTACAGAGTAGTTTAGCGTAATTTTCTTAAATTCTACAGGTGTCTGCTCCTCTTGTGCGCCATTGGCGAGCTTTGTCACTGAGCGCATAAGCATAATGCCGTCGTTATAGTATGACGGGGTAATGCCGCGATTACTATCGTAGATATAGAAGCAGCTGCCCACGCTCTGACCAACTGCAGAGGCGAGTTCTGTAGCCACTGCCTTAGCATTTTTCATCGCCTCCTGGCGGCAGCGGCTCTTATACTGCTCAATATCTGTGTGTGATACGCGCGAGATAGTTACATCCGAAATGCCAATTTCAGAGAGCTTGTCATAGACTGCAACCACCTGCTCTGAGGTTGAAAGTTCAAGCTGATATTTAGCCACAGAGAGCGATGTGCCACGCTTAAAGTAGCTGCTTGACATATCTGCCATTGTGAGATACTTCTCGGTGTCAATATTGAGCGATTTAAGGGTTGAAATCATCTGCTTGCGCTGCAACTCAATAGCCTGTCGGCCCTTTGAATCGCTCTCATCGAGGGTTATTGAGAGAAATATTTGATTTGGCGCAATCTCAATCTCCGAGGTGCCATTGACCTGAATATAGTTCTCCTCTGTCTGTGCAAAAGCGGGCAGGGTAAGGCAGGCTGCCACAACTACAAGAAATAACTTTTTCATATCTATTGGATTTTTGTTGTAAATATAACGACTAATACCGCTGTTTTAGTATGCAAAACCCCTACGACATAATGCCATAGGGGTCTAAATTGATTATACTTAAGTCTATCTATAACGCTGAATGGTATTGTACATCAGCTCTTTATCCTCTGGACTCATAGGACTCTCGCGGTAGAAGACCAAATTTCCATCTTTGTCAATAAACATCAGCACAAACTTATTGTTCACATCTGGCAATTTCCATGCATTACGCAAGCTATGGTCGTTATCAGCATAGTTTAGCGAAGGTATATTCTTTCCTAAAACCAGTCGTACAATGCCACGAACAAGACCAGATGGGAGCTTTGTATCTGCGAGGTTTAGAACGGCATAACCCTGAATTTTAGGACTATAGGTCTTACCTTCCCAACCCATTGCGCCATCGGCCTTAAGTTCCTTCTCTAGCGCACGATTTGCGCTCTCTGTGACATAAGACTCTGGGTCAACATAGAAGAGGAACATGTGTCGTGAGCCGTAGTCTGGAAGGTCTGAAACATCGTTTGTAAGGGTGACAATTGATGGGTTGACCACCTTGTATGGATTTTCTGGTGATACGCTGTACAAAAACTCACGAGTCACAGCGTCAGGAGCAAGTGGACGAGCCTTTTTACTTGCGAGCTTGGTACTCATCTCGGCAGTTCCGAGCATCTCTCGCTTAGCTTTGTCGTCCTGGCTTGACTTGTTATCTGCCCAAACAGGGTAGGCGATTAGCAGAGTCAAAGCCAAAAGCAAATGTTTGATTTCCATTGGTTATAATAATTTATAGTAGTGTGTGCTTAAATATTATCGCTTCTCAAGCTTAACGACATTCTCTACATGGTGGGTATGTGGGAACATATCCACTGGCTGTACGCTAACAATTCTGTACATACCACTCATAAGGGCAAGGTCGCGAGCTTGGGTGGCAGGATTGCAACTTACGTAGACAATTCGCTTTGGCGCAGCGTTGAGAATAACATCAATAACTGGCTCATCAACACCTGCACGTGGTGGGTCGAGAATAATTACATCCGGGCGACCATTGCGTGCAATAAAGTCGTTGTCAAGGACTTTCTTCATATCACCGGCATAAAATACGGTATTATCAATGCCATTGATTGCAGAATTTACCTTTGCATCCTCGATAGCCTCTGGTACATACTCAATACCTACAACCTTTTTACACTGTCGTGCGCAGAAGTTGGCAATCGTGCCCGTTCCTGTATAGAGGTCGTATAGAACATCACCCTCTTCAAGCTCAGCAGCATCACGGGTCACTTTGTAGAGCTCGTATGCCTGCTCAGAGTTGGTCTGATAGAAAGACTTTGGACCTACCTTGAATTGCAAACCCTCCATACTCTCAAAGATGTGGTCCTTGCCGGCATAGCAGATAGGGGTCTGGTCTGTAAGTGAGTCGTTCCATTTCTCATTGACAAAGTATATCAACGATGTAATCTCAGGGAAACGCTCTTTTACGGCATCAAGTAGGGCGGTGATGCGTGGCTGATCGTTTTCATTGAAAATAACTGATAGCATAATCTCGCCAGTAGAGGCTGTGCGAATGATAATTCCGCGCATAAGGCCCTGATGCTCACGAGCATTGTGGAAAGTGTAGCCATTCTCTATGCAGTACTCCTTGATAAAATCTCGGATTGCATTTGACGGCTCTGCCTGCAGATGGCACTTATTTATATCTAACACCTTATCAAACATATTTGGCACGTGGAAACCCAGTGCAGGTGCTGGTGTAATGTCGCCCCCCGCAGCAATCTCCTCATAGGTAAGCCAACGACGGTCAGCAAAGGTAAATTCCAGTTTGTTTCTGTAGTATAGCTGCTTTGCTGAGCCTAAGCATGGCTTAACCTCTGGAATCTCAAGCTTGCCAATGCGAACCAACTGGTCACGTACTTGAGAGGTCTTAAACTTCAACTGCTCCTCATAAGGTAAGTTCTGCCACTTGCAACCACCACATACTCCAAAATGTTCACATGTTGGCTCGCAACGCACCTCTGAACGCTTTACAAAGTTTACAACAGTACCCTCCATAAAACGGCGCTTCTTTGCCTTAATCTGTACATCTACAACATCACCTGGAACAGTCATTGGTACAAATACCACCATGCCGTCATGGTGCCCCATAGCCTTGCCCTCAGCCGCAAGGGTTGTTATCTCAAGCCCCTCAATAAAGGGAAGCTGACCTCTCTTTCTTGCCATATTATAATAATTTGACTGCAAAGGTAATAAAAATTTCAGATTGGCTATTATGTAAATCCCGTTTTAAGTGGTTAATAATATAAAAAATTACAATTTATTTTGGCAATTAAGAAAATTGTTATACCTTTGCAGCACCAAAAAATGATTTGGTGCGATGAATTCGTAGCTCAGCAGGTAGAGCACAACACTTTTAATGTTGGGGTCCTGGGTTCGAGCCCCAGCGAGTTCACCAGACGACAATCTGCATAGATTGTCGTCTTTTTTTGTGGTATATAGACAAAATCAAAAAAACGGCGAACAGGTATCTGCTCGCCGTTTTGGTCTATTAAAAATAGCTATTACTCCTTAACAAGCACTACATAGTCACCAGGGGCGAGGGTGGTTGAGAAGGTTGCTGAGTTGAGTTCAACTACAGCGTCGGTAATCAGGTTTTTCCAAGTGCCCTGAACTGGGACATTGCAAGTGGCGTTGCTTGGGCTATTTGTGAAGTTTGCCATAACGATAACGCTACCAGCATTTGTGCTATAAACAAGGGTCTTGGCCGCCATATTTGCATCGCCAACAGCTAAGGTTTGGATAGCAGGCTTGCCGTCAAAGCCGTACATTGCAGGGTGTGTAGTACGGAATGTAATACACTTGCTTACTGCATCGTAGATAGCCTTACGCTCTGCAATCTGCATATACTCCCAGTGTGAAGGCTTTGGCTCAACCTTCTGACCGTCATCAGAGCCGATAGTAACATCGTAACCCATCTCGCCAAACTGCCACATCATCTTTGGATATGGAGAGAGGAAGTGAAGAGCATAAGCTGCCTGGAGGTGCTTTGAAATACGAGTCCAATCACTCTTTACGTATGTCTGACCATATGCGATAGCCTTGTATGCGATACGCTCCTCGTCGTGGTCCTCAATGTTACCTACACGACCGAATGCAACAGCACCGCTGAAGTCGCTCTTGCCACTACCGGTCCAGCCCATAACAGTCTCTGAATATTGGCTTACAGCCTTACGCCAAAGAAGGATGCCCTTATAAGCAGCAAGTTCCTCCTCCTCTTGATAGTCTGAAAGGTGCTCGAGGATAATGTATGCGTCGCTCTCAATTTCACGGATAGCGTCTGCGTAATCCTTGATAATAGCGATACGAGATGCGTCATACTGGTTCCATGTGCCAACATTGCTACCTGAGTTCTTCTGTGTAAGACCCTTTGAGAGGTCAAAACGGTAACCGTCAATATTGTACTCAGTGAGCCAGTACTGGAGCATAGTCTTGAAGTACTCGCGAGTCTTTGCGTACTCGTGGTTGAAGTCGTGGAATACGTTGAATGGGTGACGAGCAACCTTGTTGAAGAATGGGTTGCTATTTGATGCCTGACCATCACTGTCGCTCCACATCTTCATCCAAGGGTGAAGACCTGTAGCGTGGTTGATAACAATATCAACGATAACTGCAATACCGCGCTTGTGACACTCGTCAATAAAGGTCTTATAGTCCTCTACGGTACCGTAAGCCTTATCCGCAGCAAAGTAGAAACAAGGGTTGTATCCCCAGCTGTTATTGCCATCAAACTCCTGAATTGGCATAAGCTCAATAGCATTGATACCCAAAGTCTTGAGGTGGTCTAGCTTTGCAAGCGCACCCTTTACGGTTCCCTCTGGAGTAAAGTCACGGAACAGAAGCTCGTAAATAGCAAGGCTATTCTGCTTTGGACGCTGAAAATCTGCAACCTGCCATGTGTAAGTGGCTGGTGTAGTGGCAAATACTGATACTACATCATTGGTCTTATCGGCAGGGTAAGGGCGAAGGTTTGGATAGACAGTAGCAGAGATATACTTGTCATTCCATGGGTCGAGAATCTTCTTACCATAAGGGTCAGCGCACTTGATGGTCTTGTCAACTAGGAACTGATATGCAACCTCTGTATTTGGAGTAAGTCCCTCGATGGTTGTCCAGAAGTAGTCGCCATCTCTCTTCATCATATACTCATTAGATGGGGCGAAGTCGTTGAAGTCGCCAAGAAGCACTACCTGCTCCTTGCCTGGCGCGCAGAGTACAACAGTCGCGGTGCTACCATTTACAGTCACGCCATCCTTTACACCTGCAGGGCGTGCCTCGGTAGGTGTTGTGCCAAGAACAGTTGCAAATACAGTCTCCTCTACGGTCTTTGTACCATTTGAAGCCTCAGCCTTGAATACCACATCCTCAGTAGCGGTTGCGGTATAAACCCACTTAAGGTCCTGACCCTCTGATGTTGCAACAACCTGATCGTTCTTGTAGAGCTTTACAGCGTTAGCATCTTTAGCGGCTACAGATACTGTGTAGTTGCTATTAAGGTCGAGGATTGAACGGTTTGCCGGTGAGATAATCTTTACAGAAAGACCTGGATTAGATAGCTCAACAAAGATATCGCTACCATTATCCTTCATCTCCTTAGAACCATCTGCTGAACGGAATACGAAAGCAAGGTGGGTAATCTTCTCAGATGCAGGGATGCCGTAGAAAGCACGTGGACCACCCTTGATTACAAGCTTATGTACGTTGTTCTTAACCTTTGAAAGACGGCAAGATGGATCATTTACTGCCCAATCAAATTTTACATACTTCCAGTCTGCAGTTGTCGCACTTGCAGAGGTGAGTACACCTGTGTGAGCATAAATCTGACCAGTAAAACCATCAAGAGCAGTGCCTTCAGTGTTGATGTAGACAATAACATCGGTTGTCATGTCTGCAGTGACAAATGTAGGGTCTGTAGAGATAAATGGATACTCCTCCTCTCCTGGTGTAGGGGTTGGGTCTGGTTCTGGATCCGGATTTGGTTTTTCAGGCTGCTCCTGACCTCCCTGAGGAACTCGATTGTCTGCCAAGTCGCCACCACCTACGCAAGAGCCTAGGAGAAGTGCCGAAAGTAGCATGACAACTAGAAGATTAAGTCTTTTCATAGATTTATAATTAAATTGTTAGTAAATATACATTTATACCTTGCAAATTTTGTCAAAAATGTGGGATTGAAAAAATCTTGAACTTCGAGTGGCACTATTAAGTATATGAAAGGCTGAAAAATAGGTGTGAATGGATATGAAAAAGGCGGCCCTTCAGCCGCCCTGTTGTAAGAATTACAAACCTTGTTGTTCGCCACTCTCCAGCCATGTGAGAAAATCTGCAGTTTTACTTCGACTAACAAATGAATCAATGTCACTGGCAGGTTTGAGCGTTAATTTAATTCGGTTGCCCAGTCGTTTTGCGACATTTCCGACAGCTTTGTCTGAAACTATACAACTGCGAGAGATGCGGAAAAAGTTTGCAGGATTGAGCTCTTTGCTTATTGTATCAAGCGATATATCCATTAGGTATTTCTCGCCGGCTAATGTCATGAGATATGTGCAACCATCCTCCGAATAGAAGTATGCGATGTTTACAGTCTCTATCATTATAATTTTGTCGTTATAACGCAAAAGATAGCGTTGTTTATAACGACGACTCTCTGAAGATAATGCGCTTCTAAGTGCTTCAATGTCAATGTTGTTCGAGTTTTTAACTTTGCGATTTCGGCAGCGGTCAAGCGCTCTGGCAAGGTCTGCTACGCTTGCGGGCTTAAGCAGGTAGTCAATTGAGTTTACCTCAAAGGCTTTAATGGCATAGTTGTTATATGCTGTTACGATAATGACTGGACACTCTATCTTTACTCGTTCAAAGATGTCAAAGCACTTACCATCAGAGAGCTCAACATCCATAAATATTGCATCCGGATAGCTATCTGTTGTCTCAAGCCATTGTACACTTTTATCTACGCTGTCTAGCACACCGCAAATGCGTACATCGTCAAAATTTGTTGTTAAAGATCTTACTAGTGCTTGCTGTGCAACAAGTTCATCTTCAATTATTAATACATTCATATATTGGTTATATTAAAGGTAGTTTTACTTCAAACAAATTCTCGGTACGGTTTATTACAATATCATGCCCAGTAGCTCCTAAATACTGCTTTGAGATATTCTTTAGTCCAACCTTGGTACTCTCAGAACTTGAACTCTTGGGTTGATGATTATTTCTGACAACAATATACTCCGATTCGGTCTCAATTGTAATATGTAGTGGTTGCTCGGCACGAACAATATTGTGCTTAAAAGCATTTTCAATAAGCACCTGTAGACTACACTGAACTACATATCTGTTTCTAGCGCTACTATCTATATGTTGTTCAACTGTGAAGCCTGCTGGAAAACGCACCTTTAGCAGATCTGTATATTGGTCGATAAACTTTAATTCGTCATTCAAAACTACTAAATGTTCATTCTCATTCTCCAACATATAACGATACAATGCTGCGAGTTTTCGAACATATTCCGATGCATCATCATTTCTATGCTCTTCAATAAGTCCGTTGAGAATATTAAGAGAATTGAATAGAAAATGGGGATTTACTTGCTGTTTTAGAATGTTATACTGAAATTGTGCTTGGCGACGCTTTTCCTGCTCGTTTTCAATCCTTGTGCGAGTCTTGTAGACATATGAGATTAGCATCATCACCACGTAGATGATAAGGCTGGCAATAATCGCTACTGAAAATATCTGAATAAATGTAATCTCCTCAAATGGATGCTCGGTACCAAACGGTAGGTTGTATCCAATAACCAATGATGTTATAGAGGCTATTACAAACGTCTCACTTAAGATGCCGACAATGTAGCCCAAAGGTGTTGAAAACCAGGAGTATCTATGGCTAATGATGGTGTAGATGATATTGCAACATATCAAAATAATTATGGCAAGAGAGTTGCCAAGTAATAGCCTGATGGAGATATTTACAGCCTCTTCGGAGAGCATGTTACCAAAGATTTGGGAATATATGATACGGATAAGCAGTAATACTCCCAATATCAGTATCGTTGGTAATAGCTCCGGAACCCAAATCCTATTCTGCGAACTCCCCCCCCCGATAGCGTTTAGCAGTATCAGTAGTCCAAATCCAATAATCTCGGTAGTAACAAATGAGGTTATAGCATGAAGAATTGGTACAGGTATGAAATTAGCCAGCAGTTCAGCGCCATAAGTTCCTATGACAAAACCGAGAATATTTCCGGCTATTACACATGCTGCAACGATACCAAGTCCTTGCCCTTTACGAATAGCAATAATTGCAATCATTGCAACGGTCGCTACTGTAAGTAGCAGCTCGTCTGCTATGTTGAGAAATCCGCATAAGAGTACTATTACTGCGTGGATAATTGCAAATATGTGAATCATGTTTGAATATTTAGGGCTCTTCATAAGAAACTTTTCAAAAACAGTTCAAATTTAATACAAAATTATCAACTATACAAACAATTTGTAAATATTTAATAAATCATCTGTTACAAAATGTCGCAAAATAGTGTTCCGTTCACCATATTATTTATGCATTTCATACAGTAATTTTTACCACTCGCGCGAGAAGATTTTTGTAGTAAAAATTTAATTTCAAAATTTGTCTATTGACAATAGACGAATGTAAATTTATTAAAAATTTTTAATAACATGCAATTAACAAAACCTAATCTCTCGTTTTGGCAGATATGGAATCTGAGTTTTGGATTCTTTGGAGTGCAGATTGCCTACGCTCTTCAGAGTGCAAACATCAGCCGTATCTTTGCCACACTGGGAGCAGATCCACACAGCTTGAGCTATTTCTGGATTCTCCCTCCGTTGATGGGAATGATTGTCCAGCCTTTGGTTGGTACATGGAGCGACAAGACTTGGTGTAAGTGGGGTAGACGTAAGCCATACCTCTACATCGGCGCTCTTGTGGCAGTGCTTGTAATGGTACTTCTCCCAAATTCTGGAAGCTTTAACCTGACAATCAAGGCGGCTATGGCCTTTGGTTTGGTTATGCTTATGTTGCTCGACACTTCAATCAATATGGCAATGCAGCCATTCAAGATGATGGTGGGTGATATGGTAAATGAGGAGCAGAAGGCTACAGCATACTCTATTCAGAGCATGCTCTGCAATGCCGGCTCACTTGTTGGCTACCTATTCCCGTACATCTTCACTTGGATTGGTATCAGCAATATCGCTCCTGAGGGTGTTATTCCAGACTCTGTGACATACTCATTCTACGCTGGTGCAGCAATTATGATTCTCTGCGTACTCTACACTGGCTTTACAGTTAAGGAGATGCCTCCACAGGAGTATGCAAAGTTCCACAATATCACCGAGAGCGAGGCTAGCAGTGACAAAAACCTCTTCCAGCTACTAGTTGATGCTCCTAAGGCATTCTGGCAGATTGGCTTGGTTCAGTTCTTCTGCTGGTTTGCTTTCCTCTATATGTGGACCTATACCAACGCTGCTATTGCAGACAATGTTTGGGGTACAACAGATACAGCCTCTGAGGCGTATCAGATTGCAGGTAACTGGGTAGGCGTACTCTTCGCTGTGCAGGCTGTAGGCTCAGTACTTTGGGCAATGGTACTGCCTCTGTTCCGAAACATCAAGGTTGGCTACTCTTTGAGCCTTGTTTTGGGAGCTGTGGGCTTTATCTCTACATATTTTATCCATGACCAGTATCTTCTCTTTGTATCCTTTATGCTTATCGGTTGTGGTTGGGCTGCTATGCTGGCAATGCCATTTGCAATGCTGACCAACTCACTCTCTGGTAGCTCAATGGGTGCATACCTGGGACTCTTTAACTGTACAATTTGCTTGCCACAGATTATTGCAGCACTCCTCGGTGGTGTGATATTGTCTTTGGTTGGTAGTAGTCAGGTGATGATGCTTGTTGTTGCAGGCGTATCGTTGTTGTGCGGTGCTGTAGCAGTGTTCTACATTAAGGAGAAAACAAAATAACACCAAATACATTTTATTTATTTAACACAATTTTTATGAAAAGACTTCTAATGTGTGTGGCAATTACGCTTATGTGCGTAGTTATCCCGCCACTTGCCCTCGCACAGGGTGGCAAGGAGGTAAAGGGTGTTGTTGTCGATGCAAGTGGAGTTCCAGTAATCGGAGCATCAGTCTCTGAGGTTGGTACACTCAACGGTACGATGACAGACATTCAAGGTCAGTATGAGCTGACTGTTAAAGATGGCAACGCTGTTGTCGAGATTAGTTTTATCGGTTACAAGACCGTTCAGCTTGTAGCCTCTTCTTCAGAGCTCTCTCGCGTAACTCTTATTGAGGACGCGATGGGTCTTGATGAGGTAGTAGTAATCGGTTACGGTACTGTTAAGAAGAACGACATGACCGGTTCTGTTATCGCTGTTAAGGCTGAGGAGCTTAACCGTGGTGCTCTTACCTCTCCACAGGAGCTTCTTCGTGGTAAGGTTCCGGGAGTAAATATCGTATCTGGTAACGGTGCTCCAGGTGCTGGTGCTGAGATTCGTATCCGTGGTGGTGCATCACTCTCTGCAAACAATGATCCACTTATCGTTATTGACGGTGTGCCAGTTGCTAAAGAGGCAGGTGTTGGTATGTCTAACGGCCTTGCAACTGTAAACCCTAACGATATTGAGTCATTTACAGTTCTTAAGAGTGCTTCTGCAACTGCTATCTATGGTTCACGTGCGTCTAACGGTGTCATCATTATCACTACCAAGAAGGGTGCTAAGGGTACTCCTCGCGTAGCATATAATGGTAGCGTTTCTGTTAAGCACAACTACAACACTATGGATATGATGAACGCTGAGGAGTTCAAGAATCACATCCTTACTGTTGCTCCAGATATCGCAGATAAGTCAAATGCGTTGTTTGGTACAGCTGATACAGATTGGCAGAAGGAGATTTATCGCCTTGGTATTGCTACTGACCACAACGTATCTATCACTGGCTCTGCAGCTCAGGAGAAGCTCCCTTATCGTGCATCTATCGGTTATGTATACGATGGTGGTACAATCAAGAAGTCAGACAACCAGCGTATTACTGCTGATGTTAGCTTGGCTCCTAAGTTCCTTAAGGATCACCTCTCTGTAAACTTCAATGCAAAGGGTATCTACAACCGTGCAAACTATATTGATGGTGGTGTTATTGGCTCGGCTGTATACTTTGATCCTACTCAGAGCCCATACAACTATAACGCTGATGGCGCTGTAGATACAACACTTCACAACGGTTACTTCAACTGGGGTACAGACCTTACTGCTGTAAACCCACTCTCAATGCTTTACGATCAGTGGGATGGTAACGAGGCCCTTCGTGCTATCGGTAACCTCCAGCTCGATTATAAGGTTCACGGCTTTGAGGATTTGAGCTT
>JAEIGA010012342.1_pt1 | contig 12964 bp, 11 predicted proteins | sample 9270691 | NCBI WGS metagenome assembly JAEIGA01 (sample SAMN17057246, study PRJNA624740) | gut metagenome | biome: biome; isolation source: fecal sample | host: Bos grunniens | place: China: Xizang | collected 2019 | reverse complement strand
GTTGCTACTTTTATAATAGTTCCTTTATCCCATTTATGACCTATCGCTGGAATAACTTTTGTTTCTTTATCTCCACATGAACAAGCCATTACTTTAGATCCATCTTTTATACATGTTGCTGCTTTATAGCTATTCTTAACTTCCTCTTTAAAGTCGTGTGTATGTTTTGGTTCAGCAACTGTACCATAATTAAAGTAAGCGATATTCATATCAACTTCACCTTTAATTCCAGGTACTGATCCTTTACTTGTATATTGCCACATATTAACATTACCAGTATAGTCTGTTTGTGTTGTATAATGAGCAAGCCAGAACTTACAACTAAATGAACTTCTTGATAATCTTGATGTTATATCACTTTTATTAGCATACATCATTGGTTCATAACCTTTTGATTTAACAAAATTCAAAAACGCATTTGCATTCTTGGTACATTCAGCACCACCAACATTTGCACATCTTTTTGAATTAAAATCTTCAAAATCATAAACAACTGGGAATGTTATTCTATATGGAGCTATTTTCTTTACAACCCATGCAGCTTCTTCTAAAGCTTCATCTTCATTAATTGCTGTTGAATAAAAATAAATACCTACTTTTACTCCTGCAGCAACAGCTCCATTAACATTTGATTTAAAATATGCATCTTCATATATTCCACCAGATGTTTGTCCTCTATATCCAACACGTATCATAGCAAATTCAACACCACTTGCTTTAACTTGTGCCCAATCTATCTTACCATTATGATGAGATACATCTATTCCCATAGATTTTTTCCCAACATTTTCAAACATTGTTTCAGCTTGCTCTTGTGATACCGCTTGACCTCCAGTTTTTTTATTTGACTCACCATCTTCTTTAGAATTTACAGAAGAAACTTTTGATTTAGGAACTTTTACTTTCTTATCTTTATAAGTTACTTCCTCTTCTTCTTTTAATAAACTTTCATCAACTATTGTATCTTTATAAACCGAAATTACTTCTTCTTTAACCTCTACTACAGTTTCTTCTTTTAAAGCTAACTTTTTCTCATGAATTGCTTCAATAGAAGTTGTTTGAACTCTTTCTTTATATATAATTGTTCCAACAATTGCCGATAAAACAATAAGTATTAAAATCAAATATTTATATTTAATTGTATCTTTTATAAATCTACCAAAACTCATATTTTTTACCTCTAGCATGATTATATCTATTTAATTTTATTTGGTCAAGTCCATAAAATCCCAAAATAAAAACCTACCTTCACGGTAGGTTTAAAACATTTTTTATCTTTCATTATCTTCTCGTTTTTGATATATAGGTCTTCTTTTTGCCTTAGCTGCTGCTCGAGCTTCAATTCTTTCTTGTTTTTGATGATATTTTAAAACTGTTTGCTCTGCAATAGACATTTTTGGTTTTCTAGAATCAATTATCTCTTTAAATTTATTCTTTAATAAATTAGGTGCTTCTATTACTTCTGCAAATCCAATTCCTTTTTCACCACTTGCTTTAGCATAATTTTTTATTCTAGCATCTCTTGTATATTCATCAATATTTCTTTTTAAAGATTTAGTAGCATGCATTTCTGGTCCTTTTCTTAAATCATATGTAACACCAATTGCACTTGTTGGTCTTTCTTCATCACGATATAACATCGCATGTTTGATCATATCTTCAACATACATATCTCTTAATGAATAACCAACCTCTTCATTTTCTTGTGCATATCTTGAAAGCATAATATAAATATTAACATCTAATATCTTATCTAAGTCAGTTACTAAATCTTCTTTATTTATTCCTCTTTTATTTAATTCTTCACCTATAATAAAATTGTTAAATCTTTTAATAAATCTCGCGCTAACATTAGGTGTAAATGTCATTGGTTTAAAACCATTTGGCCTTACATCTCTTCTAAAGTCCATTGTATATCTGTTATCTTTAGCACTATATTTAAATTTTAACATTGGTTCTATTTTTCCCATAATCATTCACCTTCACTTTTATAAAATTCATAATTATAGTCACTTCTTTTGTAAAAAACACTCTACATAATAATTATACCATAATTTACAGGTAAAAGTCAAAAAACGGCCTATATAAGGCCGTTTCTTATACTATTTTCTTAATTCTGCATTTAAGTTTTTCTCTAATGCTGTTATTATTTTTTCCATTAATGGATTGATTTCATCATCTGTTAATGTCTTTGCATTAGATCCAAATGTTAATGAATAAGCAACACTTTTCTTATCTCCTAAAAGAGCACTTGTATAAATATCAAATAATTTTGCTTCAATTAAAAGATTTCCAGCAGCTTTTTTAATTACTTTAACAATCTCATCAGATGTAACATCTTTATTAATTGTAACTGCAATATCTTTATTTACTGTTGGATAAATAGAGATTTCTTTAAATTTCATTTTTCCAACTTTTTTAGCTAATAATTTATCTAAATTAATTTCTAAAACATAAACTGCTTCTTTTGATATTTCTGGATGTATTCTTCCAACAACACCAACAACTTCACCGTTTACATTAATTTCAGCAACTTGACCTGGATGGAATTCTTTTAAGTTTTCTTTTGGAAGTACAAAACTATATCTATTTCCATATCCTAAATAATCTAGCATTTCTTCAGCTACACCTTTAATAATATAGAAATCAACAGCTTTTTTCATTCCTAATCCTAAATAATATTCACCTGTCATTAATGCACATAATTTTTTATCTTCTCCGTATGTGCCATCTTTTTTCCAGAATCCTTTACCAACTTCATATATACAAACATCTTTTGTATAATGAGCTTTATTATATTCATAAATTTTATAAAGTGATGGAATCAAGCTATATCTTAATGTATTTCTTTCTTCTGTCATTGGATCTGATAATTTTAATTCTTCAAATGAATCGTTTGTATATTTATGAACATCTTTATCATTAATTAAGATATAAGATAATGTTTCATTTAAACCTAAAGAAATCATTTTATTTCTAATTTCTCTATCTGTTTTATCAACATGTCCCATTCTCATTGGAGCAACTGGAAGTTTTCCTTTAATATTATCTACTCCATAAATTCTTCCAACTTCTTCGATTAAATCTTCTTTTATAGAAATATCCATTCTTCTTGTTGGAACTGTTACTGTGATTACATCTCCATTTACAGCTGTATCAAAAGCTAATTTTTTGAATACATTTAAAGTTTCTTCTAAAGAAATATCTGTACCTAAAAGAGCATTAATATCAGCTACTTTAATATCAATATTTTTAGGCTCTTTATTTGTGTTATCATATACAACTGTTCCAGTTTGAATTGTAGCATCAGCATATGCTTCTAATAATTTTACAGCTCTTTCCATAGCCATATATGTTCTATTAGCATCTAATCCTTTTTCGAAACGATTACTTGCTTCACTTCTTACTATTTTCTTAGATGTTTTTCTAACTCTTACTGAATCAAATATAGCTGCTTCAATTAATACATTCTTTGTATTGTTTTCGATTTCTGTATCTAATCCACCCATTACACCAGCAAGACCTATTGCTCTTGTTCCATCAGAAATTACTATATCAGTTTCTTCTAATGTTCTTTCAATTTCATCAAGTGTTGTTAATTTTTCTCCTGCGTTAGCCATTCTTGTTTCAATTACATTTCCAAGTCTATCAGCATCATAGAAATGAAGTGGTTGACCACATTCAATCATTACATAGTTACTAATATCTACAACGTTATTAATTGGTCTAATTCCACAAGCTATTAATCTATTTTTAATGAAATCTGGACTTTCTTTAATTGTTACATTTAAAGCTTTTCTAGCAAGGAAAAGTGAACAATTATCTGTATTTACTCTTACTTCGAAAGAGTTATTTAAATCATCTCCTTCTTCTCCATGAGTTAAATCTAATGGTTTAACTTCTTTACCATAAATTGCTCCTACTTCATATGCCATACCAAGCATACTTAATAAGTCTCCTCTATTAGCAGTTAAATCAAAATCTATAATTTCATCATCTAATTTTAAATATTCAATTGGATCTTTTCCAATAGGTGCATCATCAGGTAATATATGAATACCATTTCTATCTTCTTCTGATAAATATTTTTTATCTAAACCAATTTCATATAAAGCACAAATCATACCACATGATTCTTGTCCTCTAATATTTCCTTTTTTAATTGTTACTTCTGGAAGTTCTGCTCCTACTTGAGCTAAAATAATTTTAATTCCAGCTCTAACATTTGGTGCTCCACAAACAATACTTAATACTTCAGTTCCAATATCAACTTTGCAACAATGTAAATGATCTGAATCTGGATGATCAACGCATTCTAATACTTTACCAATAATAAGTTTTGTAGCAGGTACCATTTTTTGAGCTAAATCATATTCATTTCCAACTCTAGTCATATCTTCTGCTAAAGTTTTAATATCTAAATTTTCATCTAGATCTATATAATCTTTTAAGAAATTTTTACTTAATATCATTTTTCTTAATCCTTTCCTACTAATTTTATTCTTTATCTTGTCTATCGAATTGACTTAAAAATCTTACATCGTTTGCATATAAGTATCTCATATCTGTAATACCATATTTAAACATTGCTAATCTATCAATTCCTGTACCGAATGCAAATCCTGAATATTTTTCTGGATCATATCCATTCATTTCTAATACTCTTGGATGTACCATACCAGAACCTAAAAGTTCAATCCATCCTGTTTTCTTACAAAGTGGACATCCTTTTCCTCCACATTTGAAACAAGTAACGTCTACTTCATAACTTGGTTCTGTAAATGGGAAGTAACTTGGTCTGAATCTTAATTCTGTATTTTGTCCAAGCATTTTTTTCATAAATACTTCTAAAGTACCTTTTAAATCTGCTAAAGATGTATTTTTATCTTTATAATCAATTACTAAACCTTCTACTTGATTAAATTGATGTGAGTGAGTTGCATCATCTTCTCTTCTATATGTTTTACCTGTACAAATCATTCTTATTGGTGATTTTTCTTCATTAGCAAGCATTGTTCTAGCTTGAACTGCAGATGTTTGAGTTCTTAATAAATACTCTTCTGTAATATAGAAACTATCTTGCATATCTCTAGCTGGATGTCCTTGTGGAAGATTTAATCTTTCAAAACAGAATTCATCTGTTTCAAGTTCAGGTCCATCAACAACATCATATCCCATTGATACAAATATATCTTGAATTTCTTCAATTACTCTATTAATTGGATGTTTACTTCCTCTTGTAATCTTTGTACTTGGAGCTGTAATATCAATTTTTTCACTCTCTAATTTTTGAGCCATAGCTTTTTCTTTTAAATATTTTTCAGCTTCTCCAATTTTTTCTTCAATTTCTTTTCTTGCTTCATTTACCCAAGCACCAACTTTTGGTCTTTCTTCTTGAGCTAAGCTTCCTAATCCTTTTAAAAGATTAGAAAGTTCACTTTTTTTACCAAGTAATTTTACTTTTAACTCTTGTAATTCTTGTAAATCAACGATTTCTTCAACCATATTTTTGGCTGCATTTCTAATCTCTTCGATTTTTTCTTTCATTTTGATTCCTCCCATTTATATATATTTAAAATTAAAAGACAAACAAAAAAGCCGTCCTAAACATAGGACGACTGTTATTCGTGTTACCACCTAATTTCATTAATAATTTCTTATTAACCTCATTATAGCTATAACGTAGCAACCGTTTGACTCTACTTATTTTCAAATCAAATGCCTCAAAAGTGAAATTTCAGAAAATAATATTTTAACAAACTCTCAGCGCAATCGTTTGTTTTCTCTGTAAAAATATAGCCTATTTTCTTACTTTGCTTTTTATTAACGGCAAATATTATGTTAATAATATAACACATTTATTTTAAAATTGCAAGAGCAATTCAAAAAATGCTTATCTACCTTTTTCTTTATCTGCTTGTTTTGTTTTAGCATTTTCTCTAGCTTCTAATTCATATTCTCCAGCTTGCATTATTATATCATCAATTGGTTTTTGAAAATTAGCTCTTCCTTTTTGGAATGCTGCATTAATGCTACCCATTTTTGAATTCAAATCGCCTCTCATCGCTCTATCCTTTCATATTAGCAAGTTCATTTACTCTAAACGCTTCTATTCTTAAATTTAATGGATCAATAATTGTTGATTGAACAACTTTAGCAGTATTAAATCTAGCAACAAAAAATCTTGTTATCTTTTTAAATACTTTTGGTTTCTTAATACTTGTAACCATAGCTTTATCGCCAACTTCCATTGCATCAAAAATAGATTTTCTTTTTCTTTCGTTTATTCTTTCTATTTCAGCTTTTATTAAAGCAATTTCTTTTTCTGCTTTTTCTATAAATTCTTTATTTGTTTTTTGATCTTCAACAGATCTTTCTAAACTTCTGTTTATTTGATCATCAATCTCAATTTCAACTTCACGTTCATCCATTAATTGTTCCATCAATCTTGGATCAAAGTGATTTTCTTTTTTTCTATTTTTTAATTTTTCAAATACACTTTTAATATTTTCTCTAACAGATTTTCTTACTTTATCTGACTCTTTTTGTTTTGTTTTTAATTCATGAGTTTGTCTTAAATATTCTTCATTTAAAATCGAACCAAGTAAACCAGATTCTAATTCAACTTTTCTTAATACTAATTGTTCAATTTTACCATCATAAAATTCACTAAGTTCTGTTAAAGCTTCTTCATATTTAGCAAGTGTTTCTGTTACTAATTCTTTTGTTGTATCATAATTTTTTGATCCTTCTTTAAACTTAGGATTAATTTCTTTGATACCAATTTTTATAGCATTCATTTGGGCATTAACTTTGTCATTAATAGATTCTGTAGATATCTTATCTGTATATGCCAAACAAATCATTGCATCAGTTTTTACTCTATTTTCTGATTCATTATAAAAATTTTTAAGCTTTATACAACGTTCTTTTTTCTCAGCTTCTTCCAAAGCAATGCCTCCTTTTTATTTTTTATCTTTTAGTAAATTTTTTGTATCTTTAAAAGATGTCATTTGTTCTGATTCTATCTTTTTTAATAATTCTTTCATTTCATCAATAGACATATAATCAAGATTATAAATCTTATTGGAATATACGACAGTTCCTAATTTCATAGGCCCCTCCCTAATTATAATATAGTTATATATTCAAGAAAGCAAATTGTCAATATGTTATTTTAATATTCTATAGCTTTTGCAGCATTTCCATTAGTTTTTACTCTAAACATTTGATATATTTGAGTATTATCTTTACTGTTATCTAAGTAGTATAAAATTCCATCTGCAATATTAATTCTTGGTCTTGTAGCATCTATTGTAACTATAGCAATTGATTTCTTTCCTTTTAAATCACATTTACAAATTTGTTTATTAACTGCATCATAGTAATAAATCTCTTTACTTGTAACATTATAAATTTCATTATTTACAAATGTTGCTACAGTTTTTAAATTTGAACCGTCTAATTTAATCTTACATAATGCATTCTCTGCTTCATGATAGAAATAAATCCAATTTTTTAATATTTGTATTTTTTTGACATTATATTCTTTAGCAATTTCTTTAACTTCTGTTCCACTTAAATTAGTAGAATAAATATATCCAACATTATCAACATAATAGATATTGTCATTATATAAAACAAAGTCTTGAACATTTGCAGCTGTTATAACATTCTCAGATCCATTTTCTAAAGATAATTTTGAAATTCCTTTTACAGAACCATTACTTGCATAGTATACAAATCCATCTTTAATATAAAATTTACTGATTGTTGTTCCTAATGTCTTAACTTTAGTTAATCCATCACCATTATCTTTAACTTTTTTTAGTTCAATTGTATTTAAACTAGAAACTGTTAAATAATATATTTCATCTTCATACATTGTCATAGAATAAGCTGTTTCATCAGTAATTTGATATTCTTTATTACCTTTTACTTTTACTATTCCATCTTCATATCTATTATAGAACACTGTATTTCCATCTTCTAAAACAAGCCCCATATTAGATAAATTTCCAACAGACTCTTCTTTCGCAAATATTAATTTAAATAAATTTACGATACCTGTTAATAATAAAATTAATAATAATGCAGCTACTATCAAAACTATTACACGTCTTTTATTTAGTTTTAATTTTGATTTTTTCTTCTCTTTTTCCATTATAAAATCTCCTCTTTTGAATTATTCTACATCATATAAATTAAAGTTTGTATCTATTTTGAAAGTATACATTCCAATTACTATTGTTGCTTCTGTATCAGTTACTGATGTTCCTACAACATAACCTTCAATTTGAAGCGCTTGTAAATCTTGTATAGTTAATGTTCTTCCATTATTTTGTGCATCAACCATCATTGATGAAACTTTATTAACAATTAAAGTTCTAGCATCATCTCTTGTTAAAGATGTTACTTGATCAAATATATTTGTATCTATAACTGAACTATTTGTATTTGTATCTATAAATGATAAGTTACTTTTCTTTGATTCAAAAACATTTTTTAATTTTGTTTTTATATCCTCGATAATAACTGTTTGTTGTTCTTTTGGTTGTTCATCAATGAAAAGACTATTTTCTTGATTTAATGAATCAACAACTGGATCAACAGAAAATCTTATTTTATTATCAACTGTAATTTGTGTTTCAGTCTTATCACTTGAATGTTTAATTATTAAATTATTTTTTACAAGTCTTGCATTACTTGTTCCTTCTGTTTCAAAATCAACAATTATTTTTTCATTAATTGTTTCATCTTCTATAAAACTTAATGTTGCTTTTAATGTTAAATTAGCATCTTTATTATTCTTTAAATATTCAAATACATATCCATTTATAGCTTCAAAATCAACATTTTCATTAGGCTCTCTTTTTAAAAGTTTATCTAATTCATCTTCATTTATTAAAAATTCTAATCCTGATTTCTCGCCTTTGTATAAATAAGTTAATTTTACATTTGTTTCTTGTACTGAAGTCATTATAAATTCAATATCTAAAGTATTAGAATTTGGAAGTGTTATTGTCATTTTTTCAACTTCATCTTGACTAGCATAAATTTTAATTTCTATACCTGAACCTTGTAATAACTTAACATCTTCAATAATTCTATCTATTAATTCTTTTGCTTCTTCTAAAGACATTTCAATCTTTCTACCAGCAAGAATTGATTTTAAATATTCTTCATAATTAACTTTTTCTTCAACAACTTCTGTTTCATCTGTTGTTTCTGGATTAGTTTGAACTAATATATTTGGTGTTGTCTCTGTAGGAATCTCCTCTTGATTTTCAACACTTTCTTCTATCGGTTGTTCACTTAATTCTTCTACATTTTCTTCAGATAAGATTTCTTCACCTTGAACAACTTGTTCAGTTTGAAAATCTACATCTTCTGCAGGAGTTACAGTAACACCTGGTTCTGTTGGTGCCACATTAACATCTATATGTGGTCTTTCAGTATTATTTTCTTCAACAACATTTCCATCTTCAGGTTGTTCTTCTGGCATATTCTCTTCAACAACAGGAGTATCGTTTTGCTCTGGAACAATTTCATTTTTTACATCAATAATATGTGATTTTGATTCACCTGTTATAAATTTGTTTAACAAATTATCATCATTTTTTAATTCTGTTAAAGCATTTACTAAAGATGTATTAAGTTCTGCTTGTGATAATTTTAAAACATATCCAGTTACATTAATAGTTGATGAATTTTTTGTAATACCAACATTTTCTTGAATTGAAAAATTTGTATCTGTTAAATTTTGTACAAAAGCTTGTGCATATTTACTAGTAGCTAATTTTACTTCTTCATCAGTAAAATCTATCTTATTTCTTTTTAAAAGATTATCTATAGTTTTTTTATTAATGTTTAATCCTAGTAATTCTTTCATGCTATCATATTTTAAAGCAACATATTTATCTGTTACTTCATCAGCATGAATAGCTGCTTTATTTTCATCAAAAATAACTTTCATTCCATATACTTTATTACCAGAATAATTAAAATTAATATCAGTTGAACTTTTTAAATCAACAATATCGTTATTACCTTTTAACTCTATAACAACTTTACTTACATCAACGTCTTTTAAATTCTCACTTTCTACTGTTGTTGTAAAATTCACCTCTGTTTCTGTTTCTGAATTACTCTTTAAAGTTCTATTAATTAAATTTTCTAATAAATCAACATTTCTTATGTTCTTATAATCAATTTTTGACGCAGCTGTTAAAAATTGTTCTTTATTACTTACTTTTTTATTTACTAAATTATAGTATATTCCAACAAGAGCAACCAAAGCACATATTAATAAAAGGATTAGAAATACTAAAAATCCTCTACCTTTTTTCTTTTCCTTTCTGGAATTTTGTCCAATTAATATATCCTCGATGCCATTATTACCCATAATTTTTTCTCCTTTTTATACATAATTATTATATATAAAATCAAAAAAAATAACAACAATTATTTGCACATTTTACTATAAAATTTCAGTCTTTTTTATATAAAATTGCAACAAAAAAAGCGTTATAAAATAACGCTTTTTTAAAACTAAACTAATTAAAATTATTCAGCTGATTCTACAGTTTCTGCTTCTGGAGCTTCATAAGCTTCTAAAATAGCTTTTTGAATTTTTTCTCTAGTTTCAGCATTGATTGGATGTGCTATATCTTTGAATTCTCCGTTTGGAGTTTTTTTACTTGGCATAGCAATAAATAATCCATTTTGGCTTTCAATAACTTTAATATCATGGATAACGAATTCTCCATCAAATGTTACTGAAGCAACTGCTTTCATTCTGTTTTCTAAATTAACTTTTCTTAAACGTACGTCTGTAATTTGCATTGTTTTAAGCACCTCTTTCTTATCGTTTTGTACACTCGCATAAAAATTCTATGTACTAATTTAATTATACTACATAAAATCTTTTTTTCCTTCTTTTTTTGGCATATTTTTTATATTTTTTTCAAACTTTTTTTCAATTATTTTTAACATAAAAATTAATAGTTTTTTTGACATATTTTATCCCCTCTTTTTTAGTGTTAAATCTTGAAATTATGAATATATAATAGTATAATTGCTATATATTTTAGGAGGAATTTTTATGTCAGTAGATATTACAGAATTAAATAAATATAAACACATACATTTGATTGGTATCGGTGGAATTAGCATGAGTGCTATTGCAGAAACACTTAAAAATTGGAACTTCAAAGTAACTGGTTCTGATTTAAGTCAAAGTATAATTACAGACAACTTAAATAATCATGGTATCAAAACAACAATTGGTCATGATTTAGAAAGTGCAAAAAATGCTGACTTAATCATATACTCTGCCGCTATAAATGAACAAGATCCAGAGATGGTTATTGCAAAAGAAAACAATATCCCTCTTATAGGACGTGGTGAATTTGTTGGTTATTTAACAAAACTTTATAAAGAAGCTATTTGTATTTCTGGAACACATGGAAAAACAACTACTACATCTATGATTTCTGTTTGCTTTGTTGAAGCAGAAAAAGATCCATCTATAGAAGTTGGTGCTTTACTTAATGCAATCGGTGGTAACTATCGTGTAGGTAATAGTGAATATTTCATTTTAGAATCTTGTGAATATAAAGGAAATTTCTTAAAATTCTTCCCTAATACAGAAGTAATTTTAAATATAGATAATGATCATTTAGACTATTATAAAACATTTGATAATATTGTTAAAACATTTAATGAATTTGCAGCTTTACTTGATGAAAATGGTCTTTTAGTAACTAATGCAGATGATGAAAACTGTCTAAATCTTAAAAACTATACAAAAGGAAAATTTATTACTTATGGTATGCAAAATCAAAACGCAAATTTTGTTGCCAAAAATATTAACTTTGATAATAACGGTTTCCCTACTTTTGAAGTTTACAAAGAAAACAAATTACTTGGTGAACTTTCTTTATCAGTAGCAGGAAATCACAATGTTTTAAATGCTTTAGCAACTGTTGCAGTATGTGATTACTATGATATTTCTTTTGCAACTATGCAATCAGCTTTAAAAAAATTCACAGGTGCTGAAAGAAGATTAGAATTTAAAGGTAAAATAAAAAACGATACTGTTTCAATTTTTGATGACTATGCTCATCATCCAACAGAAATAGAAGCAACAGTTAATGCAATATTAAATAAAAAATTCAATGAATCTTGGGTTGTATTCCAACCTCACACATATAGTAGAACCAAAAATCACTTAAATGAATTTGCTGAATCAATTTCAAAATTTGATAATATAATTTTATTAGATATATACGCAGCTCGTGAACAAAATACTTATGATATATCTACACAAGATTTAGCAAACAAAATTGAATCATTAGGAAAAAAAGTTTTATATATGCCTGATTTTGATGATGTTGTTTCTCACCTAAAATCTAACGTTAAAGAAAACGATATAATAATTACACTTGGTGCTGGAACAGTTACCAAAATAGGACCAATGCTTTTAAAATAAAAAACTATTAAAGAAGGATGTAAATCCTTCTTTTTTTGACTTTAGATCAATTCCGTTGTATAATACTTTTTGCAACCACTCATGACCTTGTCAAAATAATTTTAGAGAGGGGTATCAAAATGAAGACACGGTTTAACTATATAATGAGCAAAATTCCGCTTATCCAAAATCGGACAAAACTCATTATAAGCATGGGACTACTCGCGTTTGCATTCATCATGTATAATGTGAATTCGCATTCAATAGATAGCAAGCTCTGCTTAGGAGCAATGTGTTTTTCTTTCCTTGGAGATATAGCTTTAAATTGCACTCCACACGGAAAAAGACCACACTATCTCTTGTATATCGGCGCAGTTTTTTTCATGCTCGCACACATAACCTATGCTGACGCATATGGTGTTCTCATCGGCCAAAATGGACTTATGAATCCCGGCGCATTTGCTGCATTAGTTTTTGTATTGTTACTTACCG
>JAEIGA010012341.1_pt1 | contig 12965 bp, 11 predicted proteins | sample 9270691 | NCBI WGS metagenome assembly JAEIGA01 (sample SAMN17057246, study PRJNA624740) | gut metagenome | biome: biome; isolation source: fecal sample | host: Bos grunniens | place: China: Xizang | collected 2019 | reverse complement strand
TTTCTTTACCCGAAGGCGTACAAAGGTACATCGAGTGGGTGAAAATACTTTGTTCATCTGAGCATTGTTTTGTCGCACCATTAAAATTCAAAAGGCTCTCTACTCATCTCCGAAAACTCGTGTGAGTAAAAAGCCCTTTTAACTCTATTTTTCTGACTGCTTCAATTTTAATTTTAGATGAAGAAGGCTTTTTCTTCATCCCCGAAGGCGTACAAAGGTACGTCGAGCGGGTGAAAAAAAGACTAAAAAACCCGAAGCTCGAAAGCCTCGGGTTTTTGTTCTACGCTAAATATAGCAATTTATCAATAGAGCTCGTCGGTTGAAATACCTACAACCCAGCAAAGAATGTATCTTGCATCGTCTGTTGAAATTTCACCATCTTCGTTTGCATCTATGATGATTTGCTTATCCTCATCCTCTGGGATATCCATAAGTCCTGCTGCCATTCTAAGAGCTAACAATGCATCAGTAGTTGTGAGTAAATAGTCGTGGTTTACGTCACCAAGATAAGTATCCATATTTATACCCTTTGTGAATCTCTTGTAGGTATTGTAGAGACTGAATTGTGGGTAATTTTCCTTATCTGTAAATACGTCGTATTGCTCATCCATTGAAAGGAGCCACATAACTATATCACAAGTGCCGTCACCCTCGTAAGTGCCGTAAGCAACGTGTTGAAGGTTTTTAATGAACCATGTGTGCTCAGGGAACATACATGTTGAAGCATCTATTTTATAGTCCCAAGAAATGTGGTGGTGACCGTCCTTAACTTTTTGTGTGTAAGCACCTTTTCCGCCGTAATCCCAATCTGAGAAGGCTGTAAGGTAATCTGCACATGTAGCGCCGCCACTTGCATATTTGGTATCTACTACCATATCACTTGTGTTAAGGTTATCGTTAATAGGAGCAATTTGTCTGTTGTAGCCGCATACAATAGCAAATTTCATTCCGGAAGCCTTTGCTTCTTCAATAACCTCTTTAGCATTTTGTTGAATTAAGTTATATTCATCAATTTTTGCTTCGAGGTCTGCATCAACACCCTCAGGGAAGAGGAATGCTTTTGCATCTAAGTAATAATCGTTTGGTACTAAGCACCAAAGACCTGGCATACCTGCTAACATAGGAACAATAATATCTGAATAGATTTGTGGCTCCATACCCTCAATTGCCTTGGATAAAATAAGGAACCATTCCTCTGTAAATTCTTCGCTTGTAGCAAGTGAAGAAAGGAGAACTGCAATAATATGAGTTGTAGCACTGCCGTCAGACATGCCAACCATAAAGTTTTCAAAGGCATAAACATCAATATCTATATTACCGGTGAAGGCATCACCTGCAAGAGAAGTACCTTGCCATGCAGGAGAAGCAAATACAAGGTTGTTTACGTTTGAGCCGCCATAAATTGAAAGGTAAGCAAGTGTAACAGCTGAGCCTTGGCTTAATGCTACAATGTTAACCTTTGCTGAGCCTGTGTTTGCCTTTACGTAAGCAATAAAATCGTTAAGCTCGTGAGCACAATCGATTGGACTTTGACGCCAGTCGTAGCCGAAAGCGTAAACTAAATCAGGATTGTATTGCTCTGCATATTTTAAACCGAACTCTGTGAAGATAGCCTTTCTTTCCTCTTCTGTGTAGGATGACATAGGCTCGTCATAGGTTTCGTGAGTAACGTTGTCATTTACAGGTGTACCATCTGTATTATAAGCTATGTCATCAAGCATATCTTTAACAACAGGAAGAACTCTTTTACCGAATGCGTCCCAGTTTGCGCCGTTTGCGCCATACTCAATAAAGCCTGTAATTAATGCTGTGGTAAGGTCAGCAACAAATCCTGTGGTACCAACGTTCTCCGGTGGGAAAACGGTAACCTCCTGGTCAGTACCTGCATTTTTTACAAGCGGAACTGCTGCAAAGCCTTGAACTACTACAAGCGGTACCTCTGTAGCAGCTGCAGCCGGTGCTACAAGCACAAGACCTGCTAACATAAGTGCGAGTGTTATGCATAACACTTTTTTTAATGCCTTCATATATATCCTCCTAATAACGACTCAGGGATTTGCCTTTTGACATTATACCCCATATATACACATTGCATTGTACCACACTCTTTTATCAATTGCAATAGAAACTGCAAAATTTTAGTAATTATTATAATGTTTTTTATGATTTTTTGTTATATTTTAATACTGATTTCTCCGCTACTTATAAATTCTTTGGAATCGTCGGAAAACTTTACCAATAAGCGAGCATTTTCATCAACCGAAATTGCAGTACCCTGCCTTACTGTATCACCTGAAATTACAGAAATCTCCTTACCTATGCAAAAGCATTTGTCTTTATACTCCTGCATAAATTCCGCTTCGCCGAGCTTTACGTAAATTTTATAAAATTCATTAAGAAACTCGGCAATAAACCGTTCCTTTAAAAACGGCTTTTGCTCTGTAAATGCCGCACCTGCAATGCTACTTATTTCCTCGGGAAAGCCGTTTTCAGGCTCCAAAAGATTTATGCCCACACCTAAAACGGCAAAATCCAACGCCTTTGCCTCCAAATTTATAACGCTTTCGGTTAAAATTCCACAAACCTTTTTGTTGTTCACAAAAACGTCGTTTACCCATTTAATTTTTGCGTTTTTTTGCCCGAGAAGCTCTAACGCTCTTGTAACTGCCACCGCCGCCGCGGTTGTAATCAATATAGCCTTGTCTATTGCAAGCGTCGGCTTTAAAAGCACACTGAAATAAACGCCGCTTTCCTGCGGAGAGTAAAAGCTTCTGCCTAGTCTGCCCTTACCTGCCGTTTGCCTTGAAGCCACAGCAACAGACATTTCCTCACGCTCAGCACCCTTTTCTTTCAGATAAGTGTTGGTTGACGAAATTTCTTCAAACAGCTCTATTTGAGCCGACTTTAGCCCGACAGATAAAAATTCATTTATTTTTTCTAAAGAAAGCATATTATCACGTCCAATAAAAAACAGCACCTGATAACCAGATGCTGTCTTATGCAATTTTAAAATTAGTATGTCATTGCGAATTCAGAAATAACCTGAATACCAACCTTTGCATTGTCAATACTTGCAACAAGTAATTTTGCACTGAGCTGAAGCACGCAAGGAGCATTGATTTTTATATTTTCAATGTTACCTGTCGCCTTATCTATTGTAGCAACTACTGTTACGTTTTCGTAAGCAATGCTTATATTGCTAAGTGAAAGACCCGGAACAGAGCTGATTGAGCCGGTAATTTGTGACTCTTCAATAACGTCGATAAGAGAACCAATACCGTCGCCACCAGCTTTAGGGTTTGTAGCATCCTTTGCAACGATTGTTACTATGTATTTGCCGCCCTTTTCCTCGCAAGTAGCACTCTTTACACCTGCAGCTGTAAGATTGCATGATTTCGGAGGAACGTTTGCTTTGTCCCATTCCTCGTTTTTCACTTCAATAGAAGCCTCGTCAGGAACCATAAACATACCCATAAGTGAAGAAGCTGCGCTTGAAAGAGCACCTGCTTCAACAATACCGTTGTAGTTAATAGCACCATCCTTCACACGAACTGCAGTCCTTGCATTTGTGTGAACGTTGTTTATACCTTTTTTGTAAAGGTCAACAATTTGCTCTGTTGACATTTTGCCGGATTGTGGCGCATCTGTTTTGTTGTCGGTATTTCCGCTGTTTCCGGTGTTGCTTGGTTGATTTGCATCAGCAGAAGGCTGTGTTGGTGTCTCAGGCACAACTGTTTGTTGTTGGCTTGAGTTGTTATTGTAGTCGCCCTGGTTACTATTGTCAACGCTTTGGTTATTGTTGCCTGCGCTTGGTGCAGCAGCTGTTGGTGTTGAACCAAGTCCGTGAAGAACCATAACTGTTGCAATGTTGTTTGTTGTAATAAGTGTAATTGCAAGACAAATTGCTGCAACTGCAATAATAATCTTCATTGCGGGTGTTAATTTCATAATATCCCACTCCAATCTTCAAAATCTGTTTTATTATAGAATGATTTTTTAAAAAAGTCAATAGAATAAAAGAAACAAAACGATTTAATTGCTATATTTTCGAAAAAACTATTGTTATAAATAAAAATTTAATGTAAAATGATTTCATTATCATATTAAGGAAACGGATTCAATGCTACAAAAAAACGATATATTAAAAAAGACAGGCTACGGAATAACGGCTTATCTGCTTGTTTTCTCCTATGCTGTTTGCTTCGCAGTTTCTTTACAGCTTAATATTTGGTACGCAATTACTACGGCGGTAATTTCTATAATTATTTCAGTAAGCGTAAAAAACAAAGTTTTTGCACCGGATACCTTTTTCACGGTACCGTTACTTTTAGTACTTTCCTCGGGCACAAATGCACTTTTACCCTTTGTCGTAATAGGCGGAGGACTCGTTTTTGTAATCCTTAAACGCTTTTGCGAAAAGCTTACGCTTCAGCCCGCCGTAATAGGGGCACTCTCTTTAAGCCTTGCCTTTGCGGTGACGGCGCTTTTAACAACCCATTATTTTGGAATTGGTGCAAAGGGCTTTACCGTTATTGAAATTTTAAAAACCTACCGTTCTTTAGGCTTCCACCCTAACTGGCGCGGTGTATTTTTTGGTACGGTAACACTTTTTTCTATGATTACCTATCCTTTTAAATTCAGAAGAGCAAATAAATATTTCCCTGCGGAAGCTTTTTCTTTACTTTTGCCTTTAATTTTGAATTTGTTTCTCAACCCGAATGCAGAATATACTCCCATAAACGAAGCGGTTAATTTTACAGACTATTTAACGAGTAAGCCGATTTATTTCTTTTTACCATCCTTTAACAGTGAATTTTTGTTTTCTCGTTCTGCTTATATAAACGCCTTTATGGGTGCGCTTTCTTGCGGATTTTTGCTTTTGTTTTTCTCTAAGATAAAAAGCCGCACCGATTCACAGGCAACCGCCACCTTATTAAACGGCTTTTCCGGCGGTTTCCCGGTCAGAGCCTTTGAGGCAAGGGGTTTTTCAGTGCTTTCAGCTGTTGTTGCCGTTATTCTTGTAACTGCTACAGCCTTTTTCGGCGCTGACGTTTTAGCAAGAATTCCCGTACATTCTTTAGCAGTTGTTTTAATTGTAAACGCATGGAAGCAGGTGCCATTCTCCACTGTGGGACGTGCCTTTAAAAACGGTGTTTTTTCTACCGCTTCTGTAATTGTAATTTTTGCCGTTTCTGTTTTCACAAATATTTTTATTGCAATTTTAGTGGCAATACTTTTAAACACCCTTCTCTCAATAAAAGCAAAAAAAGGCGGTGCTGAAAATGGATAAGAAAAAATTAGCCCGCGTAATTGCTACTATTATTATTTCATTTGTAATGTTTTCTGTTTTCAGCTTGGATATTTTAACCCTTGTGCTGTGCAACAAATACGAAAAAAACTTCACCTTAGAGGCGGAGGATTTCACAAAAAGTGCCGGTGATGACAGAATTCACTTTTTAAACACGGGCAACTCTGACTGCATATTGCTCGAAAGCAACGGTCACTTTGCCTTAATAGATTCAGGCGAAGGTGATTATAACCCGAGAAAAACGACGGAATACGAGGGCTACAAGGACGAGGTGCTGACATATTTAAAAAAGGCTGCTGCAAACACGGATGGAAAGGTTTACCTTGACTTTGTTTTAGGCACGCATAACCATTACGACCATATTGGTAATTTTTACGAAATAATTGCTGACGATGAAATTCAAATAGGCAGAGCCTACTTTAAAAAATACAACAAAGAGGTTGCAACAGAATTAGAGCAGGACGGCTGGGACAACGTTGCTACCTACGAAGCAATAATAGAAATAATCAAGGAAAAGGATATTCCCTTAACCGAAAGCCTGCCCGACAAGGAATTTGCTTTTGGTGATTTCAAAATACAATTCATAAACACCGATACACCAAAAGAATTAAACGGCAATGGTGAAAATGCAAACAGTGTTGGCGTAATAGTTACAAAGGGCGAAAAAAGAGCCTTTCTTGCCGCAGATTTTACAAAAAGCTCAGGCCTTGAACAGCTTTACGGAAAAGATGTTGGTGACGTTGATTTACTGAAAATAGGTCACCACGGCTATTACGGCTCATCCTCACAGGACTTTTTAAGACAAACAAATCCCGAAATTGCCATTTGCACAAATTATCTTGGAAAAATTTATCCGAACGTAAAGTGGAATCTGACAATGGTTGCAAAAGCACCTATATATGCAACGGTAGAAAGAAACGGAATTATTGCAACATTTTCAGATGATAACCGAATTATTCTTACAGAAAAAATAATGTAATAAAAGGAACTGTAAAAACTTATGTCTTTACAGTTCCTTATCTTTTTAGTTCAAAATTTGATTTATAAGCGGGAAAGCAAACCCGAAAATCGTCGGGAAGCCCCATGCAAATAAAATTGCTAAAATAAGTGTTACGGAATATCTTTCCAAAAATGAGCATGCAAAGTAAACTGCAAAGAAAGGTGTAAGCACTATTTTAACAATAAGCTTGGTGCCTTTGCTATAAAGGTAATCCTTAAACGAAAGAGCGTTTTCAAAAGATGGCGCACAGTTTGCTAAAAGTGAAATTCCTACCCAAGCAAAAAGAATGCTTGAAAACGTATAATCGCCAATATAGAAAACTCTGTATGCACCCGTAAGCAAAATACAACAGCCTAAAATGAAATTAACCGTAAAAGGAAAGAAGCAAAGCAGAAAAGCCTGCTTTAAGCCTGCTGCGAGCTCGTGCTCTACGTGACCGCACATTTCAGAAGCCTTAAAGCTTCTTGTATCTTCCTGCGGAATCCCTAAAATTCTGCAAATTAACTGTTCAAGAAAAACTCTTGTTTCAGTACCAAAATAAGTAATTATTCTCGTAGCTACATAAATATACGTCATTCTATATCACCTGTACCTTCCGTAAATAATTTCTTATAGCTTAATTCCCCTGCAAGATATTTTTGTACCTTTTCGGGCAACTCAATATTGTATTCGTCTAACTTAGACTTCATTTCTTCAACCTTTTTAGTATCGCCATTTTCATTTGCAATTATAAGGCAGATGCATTGCATAATCGGGTAATCTCCCAACGCAAGACCTTCCTCTATAACAGCTAATGCTTCCTTTTTCTCACCTTTAAGTAACAGCGTAATTGCCTTTTGTCTGTATAAATCCGAATTAGCAGGGTCCACCTCAAGACCTAAATCTGCAAAAGCAATAGACTTATCGTAATCGCCCTTCATACGGTAGCTGTAAACGTAAATATCGTAAGCTGAGGAGTCCTCTTTATTAACCTCCATAACACGCTTTGCCAAAGAATTAGCCGACTTAAAATTACCGCTTTGAATATCTAAAACAGCAAGCTCGTAGCCGTACATAGAAATAAGCTCGGGGTATTTTTCATCAAGTTCCTTTAAGGATTCGTAAGCCAATTCGTGCTGACCAAAGGAGTATGCAAACATAAATTGAGAAAAGAGCACGGCAGCTTCATCATGAATAACAGTGAACTCATCACCGTTAACGTCCTCAATAGTAAGCTCTTTATCTTTGAGAGCGGCTATTTCATTATACAGCTTAAGCACCTTTTCTTTATCCTCCGGAGTTAAGCCTGCGTATTCCATATTATTGTAAATACCATAAAAAGAATTGAAGGTGCTGTACATAGTAGCCGCTCTGTTTCGCAGGTCAATATACCCTTTAAAAATCGGCAGCTTTGCTTCAACAGGACTCATAGAAGAATCTATGATTTCTGTAATCTGATAGAAGGATTTAACGCCCTCTGGCAGGGTAGCAAAAATATTTTCTGCACTTTCTCTGTAAAGCAGCTTCGGAATAACAGCCTTTTCTTCAAACATTGTGCAAGCCGCCACGTAATTTTCAACTGCAGTATATTTTTCGTTATTGCGGTCAGCTTCCTTTGCAGCCCTCGCAAGGTTATAACCGTTAAAATCTGTAACAAAACCTAAAACGCCGAATACAGCTACAACAACAATCGCAATTGCCGTTACAAGGCTTGAGACGTTAAACGGATATTTTTTCATACCCTCTCTGCACTCTGTGCAATAAGGATAATTTTCTGAAACAGAGGTATCCTTTTTCCGTTTCCCGCAGCACTCGCAAAGTTCCTCCTTAGGAATACCACTTTTTTCTTCAGCCTCAAGCTCATCAAAAACGTTTTTGTTTTCTTCTTTTGCTTTCTTCATTTCTGCGCGGAAGGTCTCTGCAAGCTTTTCTAACTCCTCGTTAAGTCGTTGCTGCTCGTAATCCTCGCTTTTGTCGAGCTCAGCTTCTATTTTTTCCTCAGCCTCAGCAGCTGAAGCCTTAAAATCTTTTTCGTCCTTCAAGAAAAAACCCCCTTTGAGATTTTTAGATATGTATCATTCTACCACTAACGGCAGTAAATTTCAAACATTTTCTAAAAATTCAAGGAGGTTTTACAAATTATTTATTTTTTCTTAAAGTTTGTTTTTATTTCTAACGAATTCAAATCAAAAATACCTGCTATGACAATTACGCCCACAAGCGTAATTATAAGCTCAGGAAGCATATAGCCACCATTGTATTTTAAAGAGTATTCAACCACGGGAGCACCCTCTGCATATTCCTTCCACACGGTAACACCGCTTATAAAGTGACAAATAAATCTTATAAACGTAGCAAGCGCACTACCGAGAGAAATTGCGAGCACGTTATTTTTAATTTTATTTTTAAACAAACCGCCTAAGCCCAAGGCAGAAAACGCCACCAGATAATCCGCCAGCGCTACTGTTAAAAGACTTGCAATTCCGCTTACGTAAGAGAAGTTATCCAAGCCTAAAATAAGCTGAAGCACACTCATTGCAAGTCCTGCCTTAAGCCCCCATTTTATACCGTATCTGTAAGATATAAGTATAATAGGCACCTGGCTAAAAAGCGTTACACTACCGCCAAACGGCAATGAAAAAACTGCAAGCTTTGAGAGTATTGTTGCAAGCGCAAGCATTAAAGCGCTTTCTGCAAGTCTTCTGTTTTTTTCTTTTTTTGTTAATGCTGTCATAGTAAAAAATCCTTCCAATAAAAAATCTCCCTACGGCGGAAACACTGCCATAGGGAAACAACTAAGACTTTTACTATTTTCCTACGTCGGCATTATCCGCATCAGGTTTGAAGGGTCAGAAAAGGAATGTTTTCTTTCTCAGCCGACGTCCGTCAGCTCCCCTGTTTTTAATTGTGTACGTACAAGTGATATTATACTCTTTTTGAAAAATTTGTCAACTATATTTTATTTATTCTGAATGGAACGTTTTCACCGAGCAATCTTCTTGCTATTCTCAAATATGCCATATTGCCCTTCGAATCGTAAGGCAATTCCTCACCTATTGCCGTAAGTGCAATATCCTTTGATTCAGGTATAATACCTAAAAATCTTGCTGTAACGGAATCCACTATATCATCAACACAAATGCCTTTGTGCTGTTTTTTATTAAATCTGTTGAGCACAAGTCTTATTTCCTTTACGCCCTCTTTCCTTACAAGAGCAGCAGCGTTTGAAGCGGCTCTTATGCTTACAGGGTCGGGGGTTGAAACAATAATGCAGCTTTCACTTACCGAAAGCGCAAGCGAAAAGCCTGCCTCAATACCCGCGGGCGCATCAAGAATAATGAATTCGAATTGATTTTTATAGTTTTCCACAAGCTTTTTCATTGAAGCTGCGGTGTATTCCTCGCTTGCCTGTATGGGTGCAGGAAGCAATGAGAGATTAGGTGCAACACCAATTAAAGCCATTCTCGGCTCGCAATTACCCACCATTACGTCGCCCCAATTGTAAACAGTTTTTTCAGCTACGTTGAGAAGTAAATCGAGGCTTCTTACACCTATATCCATATCTATAAGAAGTGTTTTATGACCTTGCTCTGCAAGAATTCTGCCAAGACCTGTGCACAAGGTAGATTTACCAACGCCACCTTTTGCAGAGGCTACCATTATTGCTGACATCTAATCACATCCTATTATAAATAATTATGGAATTAATACGTTGTTTTTGTTTTCCGCTTCGTATTTATTTTTTTGACCGAAATAATAATTGTAAATATCTACCGCAACAGTTGACATAACGCCACCTGCCTCAACGTTTTCACCAACAATTGCTATTGCAACCTCGGGTTTGTCGTAAGGTGCATAGCAAATAAAGAAGCCGTTGTTACAATCGACAATTGTGCCGTCCTCCGTTGTTCTTTTAAGCTGAGAGGTACCTGTTTTACCTGCCGCCTCAACAACACAATTTTTGAATGCACGGTAAACTGCAGTATTTTCACTTGTTAACACCTGGCGCATACCCGACTTAACTATGTTAAGGTCCGATTTACTTATAGGAATTGTATTTAATACCTCCGGTGTTGTTTCGTAAATAACCTCGGAAAGGTCTGCCGATAAAACAGATTTAATCATATACGGCTTATATCTTGTACCACCGTTTGCAATGGTAGAGCAATAATTTACAAGCTGAATCGGTGTAAAAAGGTTATCTGACTGACCGATAGCAGCCTGAACAGTATCACCCGGGTTCCAAGTTTCACCATTTGCTTCTTTATTAGCAACGCTTGCTAAAACGCCCGAAACCTCCGGGAGCTCTACGCCTGTTTTTTGTCCGAGTCCTAAGAGCGCACTGTACTTATTAAGCTTATCTATACCAAGCTCTCGGCCTAATTCAAAGAAATATATATTACAGGACTTTTCAAGCGCTGTTGTAACGTTAAGATGACCGTGTCTGCTAAGGCACTGGAAGGTCTGGTCCTCACAAACGTAAAGGTTTGTACAGTTAAACGTAGTATTAAGTTGAATTTTATTTTCAATAAGTCCTGCAATTGCAACCGCAGGCTTCATTGTTGAGCCTGGAGCGTAAGCACTCAAAAGCGCTCTGTTCCAAAGCGGACTATCCCCGTCCGTTGAAAGCTTGCCGTAGTCGGAAAAATATTTTGTAATATCGTAGGTAGGGTAAGAAACACAGGCTAAAATTTCACCCGTATTTACGTTTTGCACCACAACTGCACCTGCTTCACCAAAATATGGCAGCTTTTTATGTTCCTTAAGAGCCTTTGCAAGTGAGTTTTGTGCAACCACCTGAAGTCCCGAATCTATTGTTGTAACAACGGTTGCACCCTGCTCCGGCGCCAAAAGGAATGCTTCTGTTACTGAGCCGTCTGATGACTGAGTAGTTGTTTTTATACCGTTTTTACCTCTTAAGTAATACTCCATTACACTTTCTATACCGCTTTTACCATAGTTGTCGTTTATTGTGTAAGCGTTATTTACAAGAGAGTCTTTTTCTGCCTTTGTTATTTCGTCATTATTAAGCGCCTGCTGCAGCTTTAATTTTTCGTACTCATATTCCTCGGCATTTATGGAGCCTACAACACCTAAAATATGCGAAAATGCAGTTGTATCGGAATACTCTCTGTATGTTACGCTTTCCTCGGCAACGCCTTTAAAAATATTGCTGTTTTCAAGCACAACGGGCACTAAGCTGCTTGGCACATCCTCCGCAAAAACGTAAGGTGACGGAACGGAAAAGCCGTTATATTTCATACCAAAGCAAACGGAAGCAATTTTTCTTGCCTCTACCCTGCCGTAGCCCTGCAGGCTATATCTTTCAATAAGCTTATCAAGGCACTCCTCGGGAGTAGATTTGACGCCATCAGGAAGCTCAAGCATATTTTCAGAAACCAAATATTCCCACTCAGCTTCCTTTTCCTTGTCGACTACAAGCTTACCCTTTTCGTTATACACAATCGGTAATCTGTCCAGCCACTCGGCATTGTTTTCCTCAAACAATTTAATAAGCTCGCAAATAACCTTATTTCTTGCCTCCTGGTCCTTATAAGACGGAAAATCGGCATATTTGAACACGATACAATACCCCTGACGATTTGTAACAAGCGGGTTACCGCTTGCATCTAAAATCTCGCCACGGGAAGCCTTCATAGTTCTTTGCGTAACCGCAAGGTTTGCGCTTGCTGCCTTATATTCAGCACCATCTATAATCTGAATTTTCACAAGGTAAAACACAAGCATTACAAAAACCGAACCAATGATACCTATACCTATTTTTGTTCTTTTTCGTCTTTGTTCCTTTGTCATTATATTTTCACTCTTCTACTGTTTTATTATCCTGAAATATTACCTTTACTACCCCATAAAATGCAGGAATGAAAACGGATGTAAATATAAAGGATGGTAAGTAGAATCTTACCGCTTGACTTAACGGATAGCCCCCGCCGTCAAGCACAATACAAATTACGATATACAAAAACATATAAACGGCAATTGATGAAACGCTCAGCACAAGAGCCGTTACAATGTTGTTTTGCATAAGTCTGTTAATCAAAATACTGCACACAGCGCATATCAGCATAATTACCAGCGTGTTAAAGCCGTCGGCACCTGCCGAAAGGTCCCACAAAAGACCCGCAAACGCACCAAATAATGCAGAAGCAATTTCCCTTTCGAACATAGAAATTGAAACAACTAAAGGTAAAAGCAGAAATGCGTGAGCATCAAAAGCGCCGTTTGTGGGCTTTCCTGTATTTTGTATGATTGCACAAATGATTATTGCTGCTGCAAAAATCACTCTTCTTTTTATTCTTGGTCTGTTATCATCATAATTCACGCATTTCACCTCCCTTAAGCCTTCAAATTTTATTCGTCAGCGTCACTCTCGCCCTGACCTATAAATGAGGTTATTACAAAAACATCTGTTAATTCATCAAGGTCTGTATAAGGCTTTATTGTAGCGTAGGTGGAGGTTGTAACCTCATCACTTTTAACTGATGCTACCTCGCCTATTATAAGTCCGTGCGGGAAAACACCGCCCGAGCCTGAGGTACACACAATACCGCCGCTTACAATTGAGCTTGTACGGTCTAAGCCCTGAAGCTTACAAAGGCCGTCCTTTAAAAGCTTACCGTCACCGGAAACATAGCCGTATTCTCTTGTTGCAGATTC
>JAEIGA010012340.1_pt1 | contig 12965 bp, 11 predicted proteins | sample 9270691 | NCBI WGS metagenome assembly JAEIGA01 (sample SAMN17057246, study PRJNA624740) | gut metagenome | biome: biome; isolation source: fecal sample | host: Bos grunniens | place: China: Xizang | collected 2019 | reverse complement strand
GCAAGAAAGTAGTACGCACCCGCCTACATGCAGAGCGCGTTTCCCCACGAACCTACAACAATAACATGAAGATGGGACGTGGTGTCTTCACATGGGCTGTTGAGCACTGCTATCTGAGTGAGAACCCATTTGCGAAGATTAAGAAGAAACGCGAGGGCGAGAAGACACGTACGATCATCCCTGCGGAAGACCGCACACGCATCTTCAACTATTTCAAGGAGAATAATCCAGCTATGTGTATCATCATGCAGATGGTGTTCACATCGCTCATCCGTCCTATCGAGATCACGCGCATACAAGTGGAGGACATTGACTTTGTCAATCATTGCATCCACTTGCCTGGCACCAATATCATTGCACCAGCTGATTTGATGGGATATAGAAACCACCCTGTATATATTAGAGGCTCACGTCACACTCCTCTACCTGAAAGGGCAGTGCGTGATGCCATGCGTACTTTGTGCGAATTGATGAAAGAGGAAGAAAATGCTATTGTTCGTGCAATCTTAGGTCATTTTGTATTCGTGTACATACACCCATACATAGACGGCAATGGTCGTACAGCGCGATTTATAATGAACAGCATGCTTGTAACAGGGGGATATGATTGGGTAATCATCCCTACCGAAAGACGTGAAGAATACATGCGTGCATTAGAAATCGCCAGCGTTTAAAATGACATAACCAAGTTCTGCGAATTTATTGCAACATTACTCAAATAACACCTCAAAAAGTCTTGGCTTTTTGAGGTCGCCCGAGTCTGGAACTGCCCACCCAAATGAGGTGGGCAGTTTTTTTCATGTACGGAAGATATGACCATCAAATTCGGCATAATCTCCGCCCGTGTATAGGTTGCGCTATACTGCGCGCCAATCTATGAAGTTCTCAAGATGTGCGGGTTAATATATATATCGTTTGATCTGCGCTAGATGGTGTGAGAGTTTGCCGTTGGCGAGGCGAATACCCATATCGTCTATCTTAGCCACATGCACCCATCCTGCACAATGTATCACCTCCGTTTGGCTAATCAACATACCCACATGCGTTATCCGCGTAGCATTAGGATCGCGGTCCGCGTGGTCGAAGAACACCAAGTCGCCAGGTTGTGCTTCTGCCAATGATCTCACCACTTGGCCTTGTGTGACCTGCTCGCGGGCATTGCGCAAAAGATAAATACCAAAAGCACTATACACTGTCTGGGTGAATCCCGAGCAATCGTAGCCCATCATGTTTTTTCCGCCCCAAAGGTAGGAGACGTTTTTGAGGGATTGTGCTACGCGCACAAGGTCCTCACCCGTTACATTTTGGCTTCCGATGCGATAGACGCTATTAGGGTCAATCTCATATTTATGTCCTAACACTTCGAACGTTCCGTCTGCATAGTTGGGGAGGCGTGTGCCAAGGGTAAGCATGAGTTTAGCGCCAGTGCCTTTGGCGGTAACAACGGCCATTGGCGTGGCTACTACTCCCATGGTTTCTAAATGCTGGTGATGTTTTGCTTCTTCTTCGGTGACGGAGGTTACCATTTTGGTGCTAACCCAGCCCACTTGTCCGTCTATGGTGGAGCGAATCTTAGTCCAACTGGACTGACGCTCTACCACTTCACATACTTCGCCAAAGAGCAGCTGGGTAGCTTGCTCAGCAGCTTCGGATGGTTCTTCTCGCACAGGAGTAACAGGGCAACGATTAATGACCCACTCTGGCTCTGCACTATATACAAAGCATGTATTCGCCATGATGGCTAATATGAATGCAAAAATCTTTTTCATGTGATTATAATTTTATTGATCCTTAAAATCGCGGTTGAAGAGCGCAAGGCGTTGGTCGAGGAGTTCGTATTGGTCCTCTCGGATACAAGACACACAGCCACGCATACCCTCACGCTGCGCTCCTGTACTAGCCAAGGAGATAGCCGAGATACCGTAGTAAATCAGTTTGTTAACCATCCTCTCACCCGTCCAGTCCTTGTAACCAAAAGTAAAGAAGAAGCCATCGCCTACTTCCTGCTCGTCGGCATCTTCGTCATAAACAATGTGGAAACCATTGCGAAGCATGATTTCTTTGACTAGTTTGGCACGACGCGCATATTCGCGGGTGGTGGTAACAAAGTCTATCTTACCTTGGCAGGCCGCCTTGAACATAGCCGCCATAGCAAACTGCACGGAGTGCGTGACGCCCGATGACAGACTATAGAGCACATTATAAATGAAGTTTCTGAGGAACTCACCATCGTTCTGATAGCGGTCTGCCAAAGTGGCAAAACGGCGGTGGGCTAGATAAGGGTTGATAGCAATAATCGCCGCACGCTGGCCCGCATAGGAGAACATCTTGGAGCAGGAGATCATGTGCAAGCAATTGTTGGTATATCTGCCTACGGTAGGCTGATATGGCGGCTCGTAAGGCATGCCACGTTCCGCATCGCGGAAATCCATATTCAAGTATGCTAAGTCCTCGATAACCAACACATTATACAACGAAGCCAAACGACCAATAATCTCCAATTCGCGCTCCGTGAGGCACATCCAAGATGGGTTGTTGGGATTGGAGAAAAGCATGGCGGCAATACGACCCGACTTGAAATGGCGCTCTAGTTCTTCTGCCAATGCTTCGCCACGGAAATCCGCCACATCAAACGAGTCCACACGCACGCCAATCACCTTGCATTGCTGCTTCTGCACAGGAAAACAGGGGTCGAGGAAGAGAATCGTATCTCGCTTCTCGTCCAACTGCGACACGAGCATATTGATAGCAAAAGCCGCCTGCATACTGCCCACGGTAGGCACGATGCACTCGGTAGGGATATCAAGATTGATGAACGCACGGACAAACTCACTACCCCAGTGCTTGACCTCGGTGATACCTGTGATAAGGGGGTACTTGGAACCCATGCCCGCCTTGAGGGCCTTGTGCTCGGCCGCAATGCCAATCTGTTCGGCAGGCAGACCAGGTTCACCGAGCTCCATGTGGATAAACTCCACACCTGTAGCGCGTTCGATATCCTTGACTACGCCCACGAGTTGGCGAATAGACGATGCGCCAAGCTCCTTGGCGTTGCGCAGACCAAAATCAATACAGGTTTGGTCCACAAGTTGTTTATTTAACGGAAAACTCATTCGGTATTATTTTCTAAAGACAACATAGACAACATCTGCGCGGTGCCAACATTGCGCCTTGCCTATGAGCAATAATATTAAATCCATCAACTGTTTACTATTTAGAAGCACGGAATCCAGCTTCAATGGCAGCCACATTAGCAGCTACAATGGCTTCACCTTTGCGCGCAAAGATACGTTTCACACCAGCTATAATCTTGTCATGGTCTATGCCTAACATTGGGATAGCAGCACCCAGCAACACCATATTGGCCGCTTGCGCAGGCGCACCCGCTTCCTTAGCCAGCGTTTCTACATCCAATAGCACGTGGTGAGGAATAGCCTCAACATGCTTGATAACCTCCTCTATATCAGGATAATTAGGGATATTCACAAAGGGTTTGCTGCTAGTAACAATCCAGCCATCCTCCTTTAGATAAGGCAGATAGCGAAGCGCCTCCATAGGTTCGAGCGAGATGATAAGGTCAGCCCCACCCTTGGGGATAAGATCCGAATAGATTGGTTCGCTGGAGAGGCGAAGGTTGGATTGTACATCGCCGCCTCGCTGACTCATGCCGTGTACTTCGGCTTGCTTGAGATAGAGTCCCTCGTTGAGGGCTGCATCACCTATGACAGTGGCAATAGATAGGATACCTTGTCCACCTACGCCTGCTAGAATAATATCGCGTTTCATAATCAATTATGAATGATGAATTTTGAATTAAGAATTATTTCTTGGCTTTGAGATGTCGTTTGAGGGTTTGGATGCATTCGCGGCGAGCGATGACGACAGAAGTGCCGTTGTATGTAACCTCCTCGCGGAGTACTTGTTTGATCTCCTCCATGTTCTTTGGCAATGGCACCACCACACGCACATGCTCAGGCGCTACGCCCAAACCGCAGCATATAGCTTCCAAACGGCCCGTACCAGCCGAGTCCTGTCCGCCCGTCATACCTGTGGTAAGGTTGTCGGAAATTAGCACTACCACATTCGCCTGGCTATTCACGCAGTCCAGCAGACCTGTCATACCCGAATGAGTGAAGGTACTATCGCCTATCACAGCAAAAGCAGGGAACTGACCAGCATCCGCTGCACCCTTTGCCATCGTGATACTCGCTCCCATCTCTACGCACGCATGGATAGCATGGAAAGGCGACAAAGCACCTAAGGTATAGCAACCTATATCGCCGAAGATCTTGGAGCCCTCGTGTTCAGCCGCTACCTCGTTGAGCGCCGCATACATATCGCGGTGTCCGCAACCCTGACAGAGCGCTGGCGGACGACCTACAACTATCTCGGGGATAGACTTAGGCGAGGAATTGGCAGCACTATCAGGCGATAAGGCTTGAGCCACGCAGTCAGGGGTGAGTTCGCCCATACGAGGGAGGTCGCCCGTGAGACGACCCTTAACAGCCACGGTTGAAGGCACCATACCACGGAGCAGTTCTTCCACCACGGGTTGTCCCTCCTCCATGACCAGAATCTCCTCTGCACCATCCGCCACCATTTGGTCAATCAATGCCTTTGGCAACGGATATTGGGTAATCTTGAGGACAGTGTAGGGAGGTGTAGAATGGTGTAGCGTGGTATAGTTTTGTAGCGCCTCCATCAGGTAGTTATAGGCAATACCTGTGGTAAGGATTGCTTTGGTTGGTTGTATACCCTTGGTATAGGTATTGTATTGCGACTCCTCGCTGGTTTGTATGAAGTCGGCTTGTGCCTCTACGAGTTCGGCATAGTTCTTACGCGCAAAAGCAGGCAAAAGGATAAAATGTTTGGTATCTTCGGGTGAAGTGAGTTCGTTCTGCAGGCGTGGCGTATCAATAGTCTCCACAATCGCGCGCGAGTGCGCCATGCGCGTGGTCACGCGCAATAGAATAGGTGTGCGCAACGATTCTGAGAGATCAAAAGCATAGTGCATCATATCGTATGCCTCCTGCTGGTTGCTAGGTTCGAGGCAAGGAATCATAGCGAACTTAGCATAGAAACGCGAGTCTTGCTCGTTCTGCGAAGAGTGCATAGAAGGGTCATCCGCAGCGACTACCACCAGTCCGCCATTCACACCCGTGATAGCAGCGTTCATAAACGCATCGGCACAAACGTTCATACCCACATGCTTCATGCAGACGAGTGCACGCTTGCCCATATAGGACATACCTAGAGCACCCTCCATAGCGGTCTTCTCATTGGTAGCCCATTGGCAGAAAATCTTGGACTTGCCGCAATCAGCACCGTCCTCTAAACTAGCGGAAAGCGCTTTGCGTTTTTCGCTCAATTGTATATACTCGGTAATCTCCGTAGATGGTGTACCCGGATAGGCATACACACCACTCAATCCAGCATCAATAGCGCCTTGCGCTATGGCTTCGTCGCCCAAAAGTAGATGTTTCATGTTCAAAATAAATTAAGGTGCCACAAAGATAAGAAAAATTTTGCACGTATGCAAATATGAGGGACTATTTTGGTGGTATTTATGTTGCAGAACATGAATTTTCTCTATCATTACACGCATGATAAGAGTAGCAGATGGTAAGGAGGTGGTAAGGGAGTGGTATGGAGGTGGTATGGGAGAAGACAGCATAAAGACATAGATTCTAAAGCTAAGATTATTGGCAGGAGATAATTTTCAAGAGATAATTGGCAGGAGATAATTGGCAGGAAAAATATAGCAACCAAATCACAGAAAACAAAAGAAAAAAAGAAAATCAGCAAAAAGGCACAGAATTTTTATACCGAAGTTGTATAAATCGGAAATTTTGTGTAATTTTGCAGGCAGAAATAAATTCTAGACGTGAAGATATGTATAAGTCAACCGATAAAATGAGTATGCTGATGGGTGCTGGAAGCCCCAAAGGCAGCACGGATAGTCAAGTTCTACAGCTCATCCATCGCTTTGGCATACCACTAGGCGTAGGCGATAAAACCATCGAGCAGGTGTGCCAAGAAGCCAATATAGATTGCCATACACTATTGACGGTGGTCCACTTTGCTATGGGCAAAGAATATCATCATGAGGGAGAAATACATATCCCTACCCTACGCCTATACCTGGAGAATGCCCACTTGTATTTTATGAGTTTTCAGTTGCCCCGCATTCGCCAAATGCTATTAGAAGCCATCAATCTGGCAGGTAGTGACAACAAGATTCCGCTGCTTATCATCCGCATGTACGACGAATACATGGAGGAAATACGCACACACATACAACACGAAAACGAACAACAATTCGAATACCATCCCACAGACGACCAACATGTGGCAGCCAAAGCAACCGAACTAAAGAACCTAATCATCAAATACTACCCAAACAACAACAAAATATCTGCACAGGCACAGGAACAAGAGCGGCTGCTATACGCCGTACTGCATGACCTACACCACTTCGAAAACGAATTGGCACTCCATTGCGCCATCGAAGATGAAATCATGCTACCAGCCCTATCCAAAGAATCCCCAACAGACACAATCAGTTCCTACAAACTAGAAGATAGCAAAGAAGAATTGTCCAACCGCGAAAAAGACGTGCTCATACAAATAGTCAACGGCCTGAGCAACAAGGAGATAGCAGATGTATTGCATTTGTCGACACACACAGTAATGTCGCACCGCAAGAACATCGCACGCAAACTCAACATACACTCCACCGCCGGACTGACCATCTATGCCATTGTGAATGGCATAGTAGAAGTATTTTAGACATGCTACGACGAGTACAGAAATACATACGTGACCATCAGTTGCTCCAGCAGGGCGACCGCGTGCTAGTATGCGTAAGCGGTGGCGCTGACAGCATAGCCCTATGGGATGTACTGCTACGCGGAGGCTATGACTGCGTGGTAGCCCATTGCAACTTCCATCTGCGCGATGAGGAGAGCAACAGAGACGAAGCGTTTGTAAGAACCTTCAATGACAACAGAGGGGCGAACAAGCTGTATGTCAAGCAGTTTGACACCAAGGCCTATGCACGAAGCCATAGCATCAGCATTGAGATGGCAGCACGAGAACTGCGCTACCAATGGTTTGCCGAAGTAGCAACACAAGAGCAATGCCGTGCCATCGCCGTGGCACATCACCAAAACGACCAAGCGGAGACCATCCTGCTGAACCTCAAACGCGGGACAGGTATCAGAGGACTTTGCGGTATGCGAGCAAAAAGTGAGAACCCTATGGGCGGAGAAATACCTGTGATTCGTCCGCTACTATGCACCACACGCGACTATATCGAGCATTACCTACGCGATATCCGTCACCTGAATTGGGTTAACGATTCTACCAATACCGACACCACAATCCTACGCAATGCCATCCGAGAGCAACTAGCCAGCTATTCCAAAGCCGAGATCGAACACATAGCCGCTACGGCTGAACAGATGCAAGGATATGTGGATTGGCTAGAACATCACGACACACCAGCAGCAGGCAAAGCACAACTATACGAACAACTGCGCGAATATCACTTCCCCGAAGTGGAAAAAATATACGACGCACTACAAAAAGGCGAAGGCGGAAAGACATTCTTCTCACCCACACACAAAGCCACTATCAAACAGGGCAAACTGATTATCGAAGAGTTGGGCTAATTACGATTGATACCTTCGTAGATTTCCATGCGGGTAGGATCCAAGTCCGTGAGCAACTCATAGACTTGCTTTTTCTCATCTGGCGTACCCATGGAAAAGATATTTACCAACTCATCATTCTTAGCATCCAAGAAGGTAGTTACCACATAGGTAGCAGGACGCGCACGATTCGCATCACGCAGCACAGGCAATCCCTTGGCTATACGTGCACGCGCGTTGGCTACGTTGTTGATCATCTCATCTAGTCCCAAGCGATGGTACTCGTAGCAGAAATTGCGGTAGGGTTTGAATGCCTCGTCAATAAGATTGTTTACCAATGCATAGCGATTGCGGTTGCTATCAAACGCACGCCATCCCTTGGCCTCAGCCTCCTCTAACGATGCCGACTGTGCTGCCGTAACGATATTCTCACATTGTTGGAAATAAGGAGTGCCACCCAAACGCGCAAACGAATCCATGTCATAGCCAATAATCAAATAGCAATAATATGCCACCAAAGCCGTGAGATTGCTGGTAAAAGTGCTCTGCTGAAAATCCATGCGGTCAAACTCCTGATAAGCAAAGCAAAAAGCATTGTCCTGAAAATTCAACACAGGCGTGGAATAGCTGGTGCCAAACACAGGACGACGACTCTGACATGTGAAATCACACATAAATATATTGTCTGCTACACTCTTGACTACCAACATCATACTACACTCAATACGCTCGCGATCTTGAAAAGTAAGATTAGTCCACTTGGTATTGTTGACGAACTCCTCTATGGACTGCTTGAGCGTAGTAAACATCTCCTTGTTGGAACCCTGTATCTGATCGGAATTGATGGTCACAGTACAACGCAACTCCTGCGCTGAAACTACCATACTTGAAACTACCATACTGGTCAACAGTATGATTAATCGAAGATTCTTCATCATTGTTGAATACTTAGGATATTACCCGTTTGGGTGTTAAAATAGATATGAGGGGTATTTCGCTGCGTCAGCAAATTCTTAGACAGCGGAACGGCTACACCAAACTGCGCAATAGGCAATTGGGTAGTAATCTGTATGTGTTGCCCACATGCTACATGCACCTGAGCCGAACCAGGCAGATTATAATAGACTTGCGATGGCAGTACCTTGGACTTGCTATCCACAGGCAACTCGGGCAAATACGTCTGATATTGCCCCGTCAGGCTAAGACGGATAGGTTCTCCACTCAGGTCGTCAGCTGCCACTACTCCGCTATATTGCGACATACGTGCCACCACGTAGTCCTCCACATCCTCTGTAGGAACATACAAAATCGTATGCTGATGATGGCGAACGGTGCGAGTGCCAATGAATAGTTCGGCTAGCATCTGTTCGCGTCGATCCAACTCGCTCAGCACCAGTTGCATAGCCTGACCATCAGCAGGCGTATGCTCTACATCGCCCCCCAACAGGTTGATACGCATCTCGCGGATATGGTATATCTGCTTGGCAGCTCCCTCAGCCATCTTGGCAATCGAACTAGCCACCATCTGCTCCTCCATGAGCGGCATGAGCGTCATCGCTGCAGGAGCCTCTACCAACTCACTAACTTCCTGGGGTTGGGCAGGCTGTGCGCTAGAGTCCACATTGTAGCCATAGAGCAAACCCTCTGCCGTGAGCGACAACCATTGTCCTTCGCCCCCCGCAGTAGCTAGCACCTGAATAGGACGATCAGCATCGGCTACGGTGCGAGGAGACAGGTGAATACCCGTCATGTGATAGCGCGTCTGTGCCTCGGTAGCCACATCCTTTACACCCAAATAGCGCTCGGCATAGAGGTAGAACGGACCAGGAACGACCGACACCTCGTCATAATCTACCGTTATAGCCAATTGCGTCTGAGGCATATAATAGACCACAGACATAGCTCCCTCATGCACCAGCTGCGAATACGCAAGACTGACTATACTCATAGCCAACAAAAGGCTACAGAAAATACGCTTTTTCATATCAATCATTTTTTATTTTATTCCAAATCTCATAGGCTGCATCTGCCTGCAAATAGAGCATCTGTTTGCCATTCAGGATGCGCGCTCCTTGCCTTTGTCCATTCTGCAAGAACAGCGTCCGCTCAGGGTTATACACGCAATCGTACAGCAGATGTGCCGGCGTAATATACTCATACGGAATAGGAGGACAAGTATCCACCTCGGGCAACATACCTAGCGGCGTACAATTGACTATCACAGTATGCTGCTCCATCACCTCGCGCGTGAGTTGGTGGTATGCCAACTGATGCTCTCCAGGATGACGACTCACACAGGTATAACGCAACTGCATCTCTAGCAAGGCATATTGCACCGCCTTGCTAACACCACCCGTACCCAGGAGCAAGACCTGTTGATCACTAGGCAACAAATACGGCTGGATACTCTGCATGAAGCCCAACCAATCGGTATTATATCCCCTACCCTGACACACTACATTCACGGCTCCTATGCGCTGCGCTACTGCATCAATGCCATGCAAATAAGGCAGGATCTGCTCCTTGTAAGGATAAGTGACATTAAAACCATGCAAATACTGCATCAGTCTAGCTATATCACCTAGGTCATCCAACGCATATAGACAATAATCGGCATCAACATGTTCACGCTCGAACTTTTGCGTGAAATACATTGCCGAAAAGGAATGCTCCAGGGGTTTGCCTATGATGCCATAATGGGTCATATATCGCTATTTCACTTTCATCGTATCGAATCCCTGCCCAAAGACGCCACTCACATTAGCCTGACTAACAAAGGCATTAGGATCAATCGATTTGATAATCTGAAAAATCAAGTGGCTCTCTTGCCGACGTGCAAGCACGGTCACCACGCGCATAGGTTGCTGGCTATACCAGCCTGTACCATCCAAGACCGTCACACCACGATGCACCGTCTGGTTGATAGCAGTGGCAATCTCCGCATACTTACTGCTGAAGATAAAGAACTGCACCGACTGACGCATGCGCGACATAATCCAATCCAATGCCGCTGTATAACTAACGGTCATACACAAACCATATAAGATACGCTTGATCTTGAAATCCACCACATCCATACCCTCTACCATGAACTGCTCTGGTATGGGCAGAAAATAACTGCTGGCAATAATCACCGCATCGCAGATAATCATCACACGCCCCAACGACACATCCTTGTAATGGTTCACTATCATCGCCACAATATCCGTACCGCCCGAAGAACCATTATTCAGCATCACTATACCCAGACTCATACCAAACACCACGCCGCCTACGATACATGCCGTGACGGGGTCTGCTATCAGCGGCTCCACACGCATCGGAATCACACGATACCAAAACGCCAACGCCAATGCCCCCACCAATGTGCGCACGCAAAACTGCCAGCCCACAGTCAGCATAGCTACCAACAGCAAAAGAGCATTGATAGACAAGGTACTCAACCACATAGGAATAGCTCCACCATACTCCGCAAACAAACTAGGAAAGAATCCCTGCGTAGCGTAATAAATAATAGAGCAAATACCCGTCAATCCTGCACCTACCACATTGTGTGGTACGAAAATCCAATTGACCATCAAGGCAAAGGGAAACAAACCGAGAAAGATAAAGATATACTCTTTTACCACCTTTCCCATAGGGTATTTCAGATATTTAGAAGCCTTGTCCATCTACTATACGCTCATGGATATTTACTTTGTCATCGGGTCAAATCCCTGACCAAACACACCACGCACTTGACTTTGACTAACGAATGCATTAGGGTCAATAGCATTCACCAGACGGAAGATCTTAGCCGACTCATATTGGCGAGCAATGACCGTAATCACCTTGCCAGGATTCTTGGTATATCCGCCTTGCGCCTCTAGGAAGGTCACACCACGGGGAACCTGCGTCATAATAGCCTCGGCTATCTCCTCGTACTTGCTACTGAAGATGAAGAACTGTACCGACTGGCGCGTGCGATTCAGTACCCAATCCACAGCCGTTCCCGCCATAAACGTATAGCACAAACCGAAGAGGATCTTCTCCAACCCCTGACCAAAGGGTAGTTCCTTGATCTCTGGCAAGAAATAGGCGCATAGGATAACCACAATATCGCAAGCCATCAGCACGCGTCCCATAGGCAGATGCTTGTATTTATTCACAATCATCGCCACAATATCCACGCCGCCTGTACTACCATTATTCAGGAACACTACGCCTAAGAAGCAACCCATAAACAATCCACCCAAGATTACCGCCATAAAGGGATCACTCACTACTGGCTCAGCTGGTATCTCAATGACTTTCAACCAAATAGTGTACCACAATACGCCCCACAAGGTACGCACACAATAGCGCCAACCTACGGTAAAGAACGCCGCTATCAGCAATGCTAAGTTGCATACAAACGAACTCAACCAAATAGGGATATAGGTATTCGTAGCGAAATAGATAATCTCACACAAACCCGTCAATCCACCACCAACGATGGTGTGTGGCACCAAAATCCAATTGACTGCTATTGCATAAGGAATAGTACAAAGAATAATCATTATATACTCCTTGATTGTTACCAGCGGTTTCATTCGCTGATACCCTTTGAGTTGCTCACGTAGTTTTCCTCTTGACATATATTTTTTATGTTTAGTGGACGCGGTATAGCCGCTACTGATTAGTGTTTATAGTTAGAAGCGTGCTACCAGGTTGCGGTCTCCCCAACCATTATCCACACGCGATACAGGAATCCAGAACTTGTTGGCTTTCACCCACTCCGCTGGATAAGCGGCTTTTTGACGGCTATAGGGGTGGTTCCATTCGTCAGCCACTACCTCATACTCAGGGTGTGGTGCATTCACCAGCACGTTATCCTTCTTATCTACTTCGCCGCGTTCTACCTCGGCAATCTCCTCGCGGATGATGAGCAATGCGTCGATAAACTGATCCAACTCATGCAAACTCTCACTCTCAGTTGGCTCTACCATCAATGTGCCATGCACAGGGAAACTCAGCGTTGGTGCGTGATAACCAAAGTCCATCAATCGTTTCGCAATATCCGACTCGGTAATTCCGATAGCATGGAACTGACGGCAGTCCAAAATCAACTCATGACCTACTCTGCCGTTCACACCCGTATATACAATGCCGTAGGCATCTTTCAGTTTCTCAGCCATATAGTTCGCACTCACGATAGCAGCAGCAGTCGATTCGCGCAATCCTTCTACGCCCATCATACGGATATAGCCATAAGAGATCAGTGCCATATTCGCATTGCCATACAATGCGCTTGATACGCGGTTATTCTCCGCCTGTGGCATAGCGTCCACCAAG
>JAEIGA010012339.1_pt1 | contig 12965 bp, 9 predicted proteins | sample 9270691 | NCBI WGS metagenome assembly JAEIGA01 (sample SAMN17057246, study PRJNA624740) | gut metagenome | biome: biome; isolation source: fecal sample | host: Bos grunniens | place: China: Xizang | collected 2019 | reverse complement strand
TGACGACCTCGGAATTGTCAACAACATCACTAGCATCATCTCGAAGGAACAGCAAATCATGTTGCGCTCCATCAGCATTGACTCCACGGACGACGGCCTCTTCTCAGGCATCCTCACCGTTATGGTGAAAGACACTGCCGTACTCACACAGTTAATTAAGAAACTACGCACCGTAAAAGGTGTCAAAGCAATTAGCAGAAGCTAAAAGCCCACCCCCATCTTAAAAGACATAGCTGTTTATCAACGCTCTACACCTTCTCCCCTAATACTCCCCGACTGTCAGCAACTCGCAACTCATCCCATCAAAAACTGCGAAGCAAAACATAAAATCTGCCAGTCGCGGAGTTTTTTTGAATACGGATGGTCATCATTGCTCAATGGCAAACAAAAATGCGATATAACAAATAAACGAAAGCTTTATTATAAAAAATCTGCTTCTCCACATATTTATAGCTCACACCCGCAGTATACTCCCAATTGTTTAACTCCAAAAACTAACGCTGGATTAGCGAAAACTATTACCGTATTAGTCGTTACCATCATGCCATCCCTAACGACTTAATACTAACCGCGAGAAAGAGGAACGTCCACCCCTCCACCGCTGACACTCGAATATTCTATATACATAAATTCTTTCTGTTCACCAACATCTATACACACGAACCTTTTCAGTGTAATTTTTGTTTAATGAAATAATTGCACTAAGAACGAAAATTTTCACCGATTTATAAAGTTTTTTCATAAAAAAATGCGATATTTGCATTTACTATGGACCCTCTACAAATTTGGATAGAATTTAGTTCGACACTACAATTGGTACTTAAAGGACTGATTGTAGGAATTGTTATATCTGCCCCAATGGGCCCCGTTGGAATTCTTTGTATACAACGCACTATGCAAAAAGGCCGAAGTTATGGCCTTGTTACAGGTGCAGGCGCTGCCTTAAGCGACTTTATTTATGCCTTGATTACAGGATTTGGAATGTCGTTCGTTATTGACTTTATCGAACAAGGGCAGACGCTGTTTTGGTTAAAGCTTATTGGTAGTGTTATGTTGCTCATATTCGGTTTGCATACATATCGTCAGGATCCACGCAAGTGTCTGCGCCCTCACATGAAGCGCCGTGGCACTCTGTTCTACAATTTTATCTCTGGTTTTGGCCTCACATTTAGCAATCCGCTCATTATTTTTCTCTTCATAGCCCTCTTTAACATGTTTACGTTTGTAATACCTTCAAACATTGTGGGCCAGGCAATAGGATTTTTGTCGATAATTGTTGGAGCGATGTTATGGTGGATTGCTTTAACATATCTTATCACTAAAATGAAGAATAGCTTTGGCATTCGCGGCATACTCCATTTAAATCGCACTATCGGAACGATTGTCGTTGTCGTTAGCGTAATCTATGCTGTAATGACACTCATGAACCTTTCGCTCTATTAATCTAAATCAAAAATTCAAACAATATATTTCATAAAAACTATTTCAAAACTCCCAAGTTCTCTCATTATGGAAAAGATTATCGGACTTATTGATGCACCTTTTACTCCTTTTACTACTGATGGTGCCGTAAACCTCGCCCCCATCCCCGCATACGCTGCATTGCTTGCTCGCAATGGTATGAAAGGCGTGTTCATCAACGGCTCGTCAGGTGAGGGCTATATGCTTACAGAAGAAGAGCGCATGCAGCTTGCCGAAGCATGGGTAAAAGCCGTACCTGAAGGATTTAAGGTTATCGTACACGTTGGTAGCACATGCGTAATGAGCAGCAAACGCCTTGCAGCACACGCTCAGAAAATTGGCGCATGGGGCATCGGAGCTATGGCAACACCATTCCCCAAAATTGGTCGCATCGAAGAGCTTGTAAGATATTGCGAAGAAATTGCATCGGGCGCGCCCGATCTTCCCTTCTACTACTACCATATCCCTGCTTTCAATGGCGCATTCCTCTCCATGCTCGACTTCCTCAAGGCAGTTGATGGACGCATCCCCAACTTTGCGGGAATCAAGTACACCTTCGAAAGCCTCTATGAATACAACCGTTGTCGTCGTTACGCAAACGGTAAGTTCGACATGCTTCACGGTCAGGACGAAACAATCCTCCCCTGCCTTGCTATGGGCGGTGCACAGGGCGGCATTGGTGGCACAACAAACTACAATGGTAAATGCCTTTCGGAAATCATTACTGCATGGCAGGAAGGCGAACTTGAGCGCGCTCGCGAACTACAAGAATTCTCGCAGGATGTAATTGACGTAATCTGCCATTATCGTGGCAACATCGTTGGCGGCAAGCGCATTATGAAACTCATCGGCCTCGACCTCGGTCCTAATCGTGTGCCCTTCCAAAACATGACAGACGAGGAAGAAGCTGCAATGAAAAAGGAACTTGAAGCAATAAACTTCTTCGAACGTTGCAACAAGTAAGAAAAAGTTAAGTCTTGAGAAACGATGTTTTTAAGAAAAATTACATTATTAATAAGCTTGTGTGTCGTAATCGTTGTCCACTCATTGGCTCAGAACAACAACAAGTTTAACGAAGTAGTCTTCAAAAGTTTACCTAAACTTACAGTAAGCAATGGTCAAGGAGTTTCAGCACCATTTGCAGGTGTTGTAGATGGAAAAACGATTGTGGTTGGAGGATGCAACTTCCCTAACACTCCAGCAGCCGAAGGCGGAAAAAAAATGTACTATGGCGACATCTATCACCTTGAATCTGACGGATGGACCAAAGATTCACTCCGCATCCCCCCTACAGCTTATGGTGTGAGCATACAAGTACCCGAAGGCCTTGTATGCATCGGCGGACAAACTCCCGATAGCTTAGAGCCTGTTGTTTCCACCGTGCGCCTACTCACGCTCAAGGATGGTCAACTTATTGCAAACGAATTACCTCCACTTCCAGCGCCTATTCATAGCGCTGCTGGAGGTTTCGACGGCACACATATCTATGTAGCCGGTGGCGAAAACAACGTTGCCTACCGCATGCCTTACCCCGAAGCAACAAGTTGGGAAATACTCCCTACAATCCCTGGTCGCGCTCGCATGCAACCAGCGGGCGTTGTACAGAGCGCAACAATCGGTAAGCACTTTTACATATTCGGAGGATTTGCGCCGCAAACAGAAACTGACACAGCATTTGTTCATTCCGATGGTGTATATTTTGACACAAAGAAAAATGAGTGGATTGCTACAAGTCAGGCTGTTATCGATGGAAAAAGTCGTGCGATCATTGGCGCCACAGCTATGCCGACAGGGGTAGCCCACATAGTGATTTTAGGAGGCGTCAACAAACAAGTATTCCTCAATGCGCTCAATCACCCAGAAGACGACTACCTCACACATCCAGTTGAGTGGTACCAGTTCAATAACGAATTACTCATTTATCAGACCATTACAGACGCATGGGTAACTGAAGCCAAGAATCCAGCAATCGCTCGCGCAGGAGCAGCAGTTGTCGAAAATAATGGTTCATGGATAGTAATCAATGGCGAAAGCAAGCCTGGCATCCGCTCATCCGATGTCACAGAAGTAAAAATTAACTCACGCATGGCTTTTGGATGGCTCAACTGGTTAGTGCTCGGCATTTATCTCGTTGGGATGCTCGGTTTAGGTTACTTCTTCATGCTTCGTGAAAGTTCTTCTGAAGACTTCTTCAAAGGCGGCGGACGTATCCCATGGTGGGCTGCAGGTATTTCGATTTATGCCACAATGCTCAGCGCAATCACCTATATGGCAATTCCTGCTAAAGCATATGCAACGGATTGGACTTACTACCCAATGCTCGTCACGATTCTCATCGTGTCGTTCCCCGTAGTGAAGTACTATTTACCCTACTTCAGAAAGCTCAATCTAACCAGTGCTTACGAATACCTCGAAGTACGCTTCAATGCAGCAACTCGCCTTACAGCGAGCGCTCTGTTCATAACATTCATGGTAGCGCGTACAGCTTTGGTGCTCTATCTCCCATCGTTGGCTTTGACAGCCGTAACCGGAATAGATATTTATCTTTGCATCATTTTGATGGGGGTAATCACTATCGTATATTGTACGATGGGTGGTGTCGAAGCCGTTGTCTGGGGCGACGTTGTGCAGGGAGTTATTCTTGTAGGTGGAGCAATATTAGCAGCAGTCTATCTTATTATTAACACAGAGGGAGGTTTCACTGGATTCATGGACCTTGCTATTGACAACGATAAATTCCGCCTTTTTGACTATACATTTGACTTCACCAGCGCTACAATTTGGGTAATTATCCTTGGAGGATTGGCTAACAACTTAATTTCATACACCTCTGACCAAACAGTAATCCAGCGCTACATGACAACGAAGGATGAAAAAGGAGCTGGTCGAGGAATTATGCTTAATGGAGTGATGTCTGTATTTATAAGTGTATCCTTCTATCTGATTGGTACAGGTCTCTATACATTCTTTAAGACCCATCCTGCAGAGTTAGACTACACGATGGCAAAGTCAGACGCAATCTTCCCCTTCTTCATGACAAGTCAAATGCCTGCAGGCCTTGCTGGACTCCTTATTGCTGCAATTTTTGCAGCAACTATGTCCACAATTTCTTCGAACATCAACTCTATCTCTACTGCATTTAGTGTTGACTTCTACAAGCGCTTTATCCCTTCAGCGTCCGACCACAAGATGTTAAAGGTAGCGCGTTGCGCATGCATGATTTCTGGACTTATTGGAGTTGGTATCGCACTGCTTATGGCAACATGGGAAATACTCTCGCTGTTAGATTATTTCAACACCATTTTAGGACTTTTGTCAAGCGGATTAGGAGGCTTGTTCTTCATCGGAATCTTCTGCAAACGTGTAGGCGGAATCGCAGCAATGACAGGGTTCATCGTTGGCGAAGCCGTCGTATTCTGGATGAACGCATTTACTCCAACAAGTTTCTTGCTCTACGGATTTATCGGTATGGCTGTATGTATCATCGTTGCATTAGCTCTTTCGTTCATTCCTGGGTTGCAAGCTAAGAAGCAATCTTAATTTATTTCAATTAAAAAACTATTCACTTCGAGCTGATAGAAAATTCTTCAAGCAAAGCTAAAATACATATTCTATAACTCCGCTTTTCTATGAATTTTCCTATCAGCTCGATTTGTTTAAACCTAAATAATCATATCAAATCATGGACTTTAAGAAATTAGCAGAGCAATACAAATCCGAATTGCTCGACAAAGTAATCCCCTTTTGGCTTGAAAAGTCGCAAGACAAAGAATTCGGTGGATTCTTCACATGCCTCGAACGAGATGGTTCGGTCTTCGACACTGACAAATTTATTTGGCTCCAAGGACGTGAAGTCTGGATGTTCGCTACGCTCTATAATAAAGTAGAAAAGAAGCAAGAATGGCTCGATGCTGCTATACAAGGCGCAGAATTCTTAAAAAAATATGGTCACGACGGCAACCTTAACTGGTATTTCGCCCTCGAACGCGAAGGTCACCCACTCGTTGAGCCCTACAACATATTCTCATACACTTTTGCCGTAATCGCTTTCGGACAACTTGCCATAGCAACCGGCAACGAAGAATATGCAGACATAGCTAAGCGTACATTCGACATCGTACTCTCAAAAGTGGACAACCCCAAGGGAAAGTGGTCGAAAGCATCGCCTGGTGCGCGCGCACTCAAGAGTTTTGCTTTGCCTATGATTCTTTGCAACGTAGCGCTCGAAATTGAACCATTACTCGAAAAGGATTTCCTTGAACAAAAAATCAAGGAATGCGTACACGAGGTGATGGACGTATTCTACCGCCCCGAACTCGGACTTATCGTTGAGCACCTTGGCGTTAACAACGAACTCGTTGACTGCATGGACGGACGATTGCTCAACCCCGGCCACGCAATCGAAGCTATGTGGTTCATCATGGACCTTGGCAAGCGCCTTGGCGACCAAGCGCTCATCGAAAAAGCAGTTGACATTGCGCTCAAAGAAGTGGAATATGGTTGGGACAAGCAGTACGACGGTATTTTCTACTTCATGGACCGTTTAGGCCATCCGCTCCAGCAACTCGAATGGGACCAGAAGCTCTGGTGGGTGCACATCGAAACGCTCATCACGATGATTAAGGGTTATCAGCTCACAGGCAATCCGAAATGCCTTGAATGGTTCGAAAAGGTTCATAATTACACTTGGTCACACTTCGCCGACAAAGAACATCCTGAATGGTTCGGCTATCTCAACCGCCAAGGCGAAGTACTCCTGACGCTCAAGGGTGGCAAGTGGAAGGGCTGTTTCCACGTTCCACGCGGTCTATTCCAGTGTTGGACAATCTTAGACGAAATCGCAAAGCGATAAATGAGCAACAAAAGCAGGTTATGAAGTTTCAAAACGACAAAACGACAAGCTCTCACATTTTTCGCAAGAAACATCATAATCTGCTTCTACCATTAACCAATATACTTACTGAAAAACATGATTCTTTCACATATTTCGGACAGCAGTCGATACGAATCGCTTCATCCACTTTTCAAGCAAGTTTTTGATTATATCAAAGCCAACGACTTAACAAAAGTTCCTGCTGAGCGCATCGTTTTGGATGGCGACAAACTCTTCATCAATGTAGCCGACGCAAAACTCATTCCTGCCGAAGATCAAAAGCTGGAAGTACATCAAAAATACATCGACATACACTTCCCCCTCAGTGGCAAAGAAATTGTTGGTTGGAAACATCTGTCGAACCTCGGCACGAGCGAAGCACCATTCGACGCAGACAACGATTTCGCACTCTATGCCGAAGAGCCAACAACTTACTTCACTGTCATGCCGGGAGAATTCTATATCGTTTATCCCGAAGATGCTCACGCTCCAGTGATTGGCGAAGGCACATTGCGCAAACTCATCGTTAAAGTGATGATTGACTAACGCTTTTTCAATTCGTTATTATCTTTGTGCAGACGGTTGTTTGTACTTCAGCTTCAAATAATCGTCTGCACAATATTTACTTCGCACATTTGTAAATATTCAATTATAGCAATTCCAATTTTGTTCTCCCTTATTTGCTTACAACAAAATGCGTTTCAACCTCCTACTCCTCCTACTTCTCATTCTGACAGCATGCACCAAGCAAAAGTCTGCCCTCGAAACTTACGTAGAGCAGACCAATAAACAGTGTCCGATGCCTCTTTCCCCACACTCAAAGTCGCAATTTATGGGTATTACGCTTACGGATTCATCTGCACTCTTCAGCTATTCGCTCCATGACGACGAAGTAGATTGGAACATTGATGCCAAACAGCAATCCCACACCCTTCGCCGCGACATTGCGAATATGCTTCTGAGCGCCGAACCCGAAATGCAGGAATTGTTAGCTTTGCTCAAAGAATCCGCCATCGCAGCTCAATTTTCATACGAAAGCAACACTGACCCACAACGCAAAATCCTCATCACCTTCACCCCCGAGCAACTGAGCTTGTTAGGGAATATTGACGAACCTGCTGAACAATCCGAAGCCAACTTCCTTACGTCGTTCGTAGATTCATTGCGCAAGCACACGCCCCTACAACTCTCCGAAGGTACAACGCTTCAAAATATAGAACTGCAAACAGCGTCAGCACCCCAACTTCATCTCTGCATTCAGCTCCAGGAAGAACCCTTTATGGCATTACGCGTCAGCGCAAACCGCGAACTCAACCATCAACTGCCCGAGCTATTAGACGCACTGAAGAAAACCTCGCTCCACCCCCTCCTTGAATATTGCAACAGCAATGAAGTAAAGATACACACCGTTTACACAGGAATAACCAGTCAAGATTCTGTTGAAGTAAATTTCTAATCGTTCGCCATCACTAACCGACGGGCACACCGACATTCAACAAAATCACAACAAAAATCTATTTCATTATGAAAACGAACCATTTTTTAATTATGCTCACAACTCTCATTTGTTGTGTATCGTGTAGCCAAATCGATTTAACCGAAGAAGGTGTAAAAAACGAAAACAAAACTACGCAGATGAAAATTCTTACGCGAAATAGCGAAAACGCTGAACAGAATTTTCCCCTGCATATTTTTGCATTCGACGCTAAAAACCACGAATTAAAAACGCAAACAACGGTTCGTTCAGCAACAGATAATTCTGAATTAGCTTTGTCAACAGGCAATTATCACATCGTTGCACTGTCGGGCATCAGCATTGCCGACAATTTTGTTGTGAAAAACGTAAACAGCAGCATCCCCATGCCCGAATCGAACACCACAACGACGCCTGTCAGAATGGGGAGCGCAGATGTATCCGTCAATCAGGATGCAACGATTACGCTCATGCTTTGGAACAAAGTCGCATCAATCGACCTGACGCTCTACGACATTCCTGCCAACGCTACCGACGTGAGCACAAGCTTTTCACTATTGAACAATGAAATTCAGCTCAATGGCTCTTCGTCTGGACAATCGGTAGCAACCGTACAACTTTCGCATCAAGGCAACAACGTATGGAAGGCCGACCGCTTCTATACGCTACCGACAAACAACAATATGCTCAACATGAGCATCAGCATCACTACAACCGACGGCACGAAGACATACAGTTTCAGCATTGCAACCCAACTTGAGGAAAACACACCTTACATTATCAACGGAAGCTATGAAAAAGGCTTTATTCTGAACAGCGAGATTGAAGTAGGCGCATGGAACGAAGCCAAGACCATCGATTTCAAATTTGGCAACGAAACGACCGAAGAAGTTGTTCCTCCTGGTGCGGACAATGGTGAAAACGGTGACACCGAAACGAATACCGAAACGTTCTACGTCGATGCGTTTCCGGTAGAAGGAGATTTCTGGAACAACCACTTCGTAGCAATCATTGAGAAGCAAGCTGCTGAAGAATCAGCCATCGTAACCCTCCTGAGCAAACAAGAGTGGACAGAAGTTCCCAGCGCACTCCATGCCGAAACGCCCAATCTCGCACAGGGAACGGCAGAAACCTATACCGAAGGAAATCTGAATAACTGGCGCATACCTACGAAAGATGAGGCATACTTAATGTGCGACATCATTGGAAAAGACTTCCTTGAAATCACCAATGGAACCCTGAAGCACAACGATCTCCCCATCCTTTCCACGGGCAAAATAGGTAGCACTGGAATACGATACTTATGCAACGATGCAGAATCATCATTCGTATGGGACGAATATTCGCTTGCTGCTTGCGGTGCGAAGCGCACGTACCACCTTCGCGTAGTGAAAACCGTCAAATTAATCAAACAATAGGCTATCACAACAACGAATTGAGCATCACCCCGTGCCGAGCGTAGCGGCAAGATGCTGTATCATAAAGAACAACCGTGCTACCAATATTTAAAGCGAGAGCGCAAGTCGGGTGACTGACTTGCGCTCTCGCTGTTTATGATTTTAAGATGTATTAGTCGCAAACGATGCGGAAACCTAAGTAATTGAAACATCCGCCCGACGTATTGTAATTGCGAACGGCTGTACGACAATTGCGAGGGTCTTCTTCAGAGAACGAACCTCCGCGCATGATGCGCTCTGAGCCGAATTCGGGGCCCTTAGGATTATCCTGCGGAGCAGGTGTGTAATCCGTTTTGTAGTCGGCACACCATTCCCACACATTGCCGCTCATGTCGTAAATTCCCAATTCGTTGGGCTGAAGTTGCTTAACAGGATGCGGATAACCCTTAGAGTTCTGCTTGTTCCATCCTACTGCATTCAGGTCGTCGCTGCCAGCAAAGAGCTTCTTCGCTGCTTTGTGACCTCCGCGAGCTGCATATTCCCACTCGGCTTCCGTCGGCAGGCGGAAATTTACGCCTAACATAGCGCTGAGGCGCTGCACGAACTCCTGGCATTCTTCCCACGTCACGTTTTCGACGGGGTTAGTGATTTCACCAGTAAATTCTGATGGATTACGTCCTGTTACGGCTTCAAACAACTCCTGAGTCACTTCGGTTTCAGCCATGTAATAGCTATCGAGCGTCACCTCGTGAACGGGCTTTTCGTCGTCGTAAGGATTCGTTTGTTCGGCTGTCGCTCCCATCATGAACTTGCCACCAACGACGCGGACCATCGTGAAGGCTACGCCCTTAGCAATAAACTTTTTAGGAAGCAGCGAAACCAAAGATTTGGTGAGCTTCACGGATGAGTTTTGCTCAAACGTCATGACTGTATCGAAGGGCATGTGATCCTTCATCTTGACGCTTACGTTGTACTGTCCTGGCTGTACGGGGAGTTCCAAAAGAGGCGTTTTGCCGATGAGCGAATCATTGAGATAGACTTCTGCATCCATCGGGTCGGTTCCGATGCTGAGCAATGCGGGCATCACCTCTTTGAGCTTCAGATTGACATCGACAATGCAGGGTTGCGATCCGACAATCGTATCAAGCGTGAAGGGTTCGTAGCCTTCCATTTCGATGCTCAGGCTGTGCTTTCCCTGAGGTGTGGCATAGCGAATGACGGGACTCGCACCTACCTTCGTAGTGTCAATTCTGACAGTTGCGCCCTCGGGGTGTGTATATACGTAAAGGAGCGATTGCTTCACCTGTGTTTTCACCAGCGCCTTGTCTATCATCTTCGAGTCGCTGAGAATTTGTTCTGACACATCGAGCGTGTCGTAGCCAGGCTTCGCGAGCAATATCTGGTGGTAACCTTTGGCTATTCTGTGTCCGTTGAGTGGCGTAAGTCCTACGCTTTCGCCATCGATGATAACTTTAGCACCCTCGGGCTTCGAAATAACGTAGAGCGTACTGGGCGTAAGGTTCTTCTCCTGCAAAGTGTGGTTCAGCACAACGGGCGACGCACCGAAGTTTTCGGTTTTCGTAATGGTTTCGTAGCCTTCCTTCGAAATCGTGATGGTGTGCTTTCCGCGGTTACACTTAATACCTTCGATAGGTGTGGTTCCGACAACTTTGTTGTCAACGGCAACGGTTGCACCTGCCGGACTCGTCACCACATAGAATTCAGTGGTCTGAGGAGCTGTCGTAGCCTTTTTTTGTTTAGCCGGCTTTTTAGGCTGCTTGATGGTGATGACTTTTTGTGCCACAACCTCCGTAGGCAACGCAGAGATGAAAATGCCGAAAAGTAAATATAATAATATGTATGCTACTCTTGTCATTGTATCGTTATATTAATATTGACCATCGACAACGGTGTATTTCGTGTCGCCACTGGTGAGCGTACCGTTGTGGAAGTTGTTTTCCTGATAAGTACCTTCGTAAACCCATCCATCAGTGCTCGTGAGCTTACCCTCGCTGTATTCGTCGTTGCGATAGGTGCCTTCGAAGGTGTTAGCGCCGTCGATTGTGACGTAGCTGCCCTTTCCGTCGCGCAGACCGTTGATATAATGTCCCTTATACGTTCCTTCGGCATAAATTCCGACTCCCTCGCCGTTGGGCACAGTATCGGCATTCACGGCTCCTGTGTATGTGAAGCTCACGTTGTTGGCATTTACAAATTCGTAGTTTACGACGTTGCTAATCGTATCGTTGACAACGATTTCCTCGCTCTCACTTCCGCCGCCCAATGTTGTAGCCAAAAGCACTACTGCCAACACAACTACGGCTGCGATGCCTCCGAAAATGAATTTGCGCTTGCGCTTAGCCGTAGCTTCGTCGTCCGATTCTGTATCGTCGGCATAATTGCCCGACACGAGTTCCGTAGCTTCCGAATCAGCTGCTACGCCGGCTTCGGCAGGCACTGCATCGAGCAGTTTGAGGAATGCTTCCACACTTTGCGGACGATTTTTGCGCTGGGGCTGCATGGCTGCGATGATTGCCTTGCGGCTGGCTTCGGAAATCTCCTTTGGCAAGGGGGGAAGTCCGTCGTCGAAAATTTCGTTTGCATCGGGCGGAACCTGGCCTGTCAGCAACTTATAGAATGTGGCGCCGAGCGCATAGATATCCGTCGAAGGCGAAAAGGTGCCTACGCCGCCCTGCTTGTACTGCTCTACGGGTGCGTAGCCGTGGCTGATGCCTACGGGAGTAGTGCTGGTTTGATGGCCTTCGCTGTCATAGCGTTTTGAGAGTCCGAAGTCAATCAGCACTGCGTTGTCGAGGTCGTTGAGCAGGATATTTGCAGGTTTGATGTCCAAATGGTTGATGCTGCGCGAATGAATGTAGGCAAGTGCATCCGCAACCTGACGAATGTAGCGCACAGCCTTCTGCTCAGAGATTTTTCCGAACGACGAGAGCGAACCGCTGTCGATGTACTCCATGACGTAGTAGGCAGTGTCGTTTTCTTCGAACACGTCGTAGATTCGGATAATATTGGGGTGATTGAACTCCGCGATGTTCAAGGCTTCCTTCACGAACTTCTGGCGAAAGCGTTCGACCATCTCGATGCTTCCGGCAGAGCCTACGGACACTTGCGATGTCTCCTGATCGCGATTGCAGAGCGACTTCATGAAGAACTCCTTAATCGCCACCTTGCGCTGAAGCGCTACCTGTGTGGCCATGTAAGTGATGCCAAAGCCACCTTGTCCGAGCACTTTTTCGATTTTATATTTGCCTCCTTGAAGGACGGTATTGGGTTTCAGGTTCATAGTCCTCAGTTTTTGAATAATTCAGGGCTTAATCTGTTTTTGTTTTATGTTGGATGTTATTTCAATTTCAAATCGAGCTTCCAGGGCGCGCCGCAGTATTGGCACTTCTTGTTTTGCTTCAGGATTTTGTAGGGCACTTCGCCTAAAAAGTGTTTGCAGCTTGGATTCGGACAAACGTAGTTGGAAATCAACTTGTCCTTAGCCTTTTTGCGCTCTTCCATGCTCGTATCCTTTGTGCAGAACACCTTGATGATGGCAACGAGCGAAATCAGCGAAATTACGATTGTCGCCCACTTAGGCACGGGCAATAAGTAGTTTGTGACAGGAATTGCTACTGCCGACAAGCCCCCTATCAGCATGGGAATCATGCGTAGCTTGTTGCGCTTCTGCATGGTCTTAGTGATGTGTTCACATTCGCTTTCATAGGTGTTCCACACCTTTTCGAGGTGAGCCACCGAC
>JAEIGA010012338.1_pt1 | contig 12965 bp, 13 predicted proteins | sample 9270691 | NCBI WGS metagenome assembly JAEIGA01 (sample SAMN17057246, study PRJNA624740) | gut metagenome | biome: biome; isolation source: fecal sample | host: Bos grunniens | place: China: Xizang | collected 2019 | reverse complement strand
GTAAGCACAGTAGATCGTCCGGATTGGGATGCGCAGGTACTTGCGCAGATCGGGTTTACGGATATTGTGACAGACACCTCTGTCAGTGACAGAATCTTTCCGGTAGAAAACCGGTTCTATATCCCGGATCCGATGTTCAGTATACGGGCTGTAAAATAGGATATGTTAATAATGAGTAACACCGGTCTTTCAAAGGATATTGGAAGGCCGGTTTTTCAATAGAACGACGAAAGAGGGAAAGGTATGAACGATCACGGTAAATATTCGTTGGATGCCGTATTACAGATCTGGGAAACCGCAGTTAACTGTGGAGATACCAAAACACGGATACAGCGGGCTTCAAAATGGAACAGTTATTATGCATATCTTGCTGCCAAGGCAAAACAAGCCGGCGTAGAAGAGCAGTTAGAGCAGGATATTTTTTTTGAGCAGCTGCTTTTGAGAAAGGCATTAAAAGATACAGATCATGTGATCGATATCGGATCAGGAGGCGGCAGATACACCTTGCAATTTGCAAAAACATGTGAGCAGGTAACCGCGCTGGATTCCTGTGCGGACAATCTGGACCTCATCCGCCTTCGTGCACAAAGAATGGGATTGACGAATATTGCATACCATAAGAGCTTTTGGGAAACATATCAGTCGGAACAAATGTATGATGTGTCATTTTGTTCGATGTGTCCGGCAATCTGTTCGATGGAAGACATCCTGCGTATGGAGAAGGTGACCAAACGGTTATGCTGTCTGATTACGATCGCAGAAGGATCTTATGATACGCATCGAATGCGCATGCTGGAAGAACTAGAGATTAGACCGGATGGCACATTAACAGAGGCGATTCACTACTATAATACGCTTTATCTGATGGGAAGACAGCCATCTGTTTTCACACATGAGATTCATCAGGAACGGGATGAAACCGAGGAAGAGATCATGGAACGGTATCCGGTTTATTTCAGCATTTTTGGTGTGTCAACAGATGATGCAAAACGATATCTGTCAGATTATCTGAGAAAACATGCTGTGAATGGGGTTTTACATGAGAAAAGCAGGTATCGTCTGGTGATGATTTCATGGAATCCGGGAAAAAAGAACCCCTAGGGGGGCTTTTATTATCTTTTAGAATAGAGATAATGGTAATGAATGAGTTTGTATTCGTCGTTAGTACGAATATGACTGAAAAGACTCCGATCAGGAGAAATAAGACAAGGAGGAGTAGAAAATGGCTTGTTTTTTAGTATCAGCAGCTGAGGCTGTTGTGGTTACAGCTGTAGCGGCAGCACAGTCAAAAAAAGAAAAGAAAGAAGCAGAAGCAGGAAACATTGATCTTTCTGAAGGAAAAACAGCTGCGCTTCCTGCAGAAGGACAGGGACATGTTCCTTTTGTAAAGAAGTTAAAATGGCTTTCCTATATGCTTTGGGGTGGCGCGATCCTGCTGGCATTTGAGCATTTATGGCATGGAGAGGTTGTGCCGTGGTTCCCGTTCCTGACCGCGATGGCGGACCCTGCGGATGCCATGGAAATGTTCCATGAAATGGCAACTGTCGGGGTGACGATGGCAGTGCTGATCACTGTCGTATGGCTGATCATGGTTGCGGTTTCCAACGTGCTTGAAAAAAGAGAACTGCCGGAGCAGTCTTCCGAAGCATAGAAAGAAGGTTGAAAGATGACATTATTGATCACAGTATTTGCAGCAGTGATTGCTACTGTAGTATGGTATAACATTGGAAATAAGATGAGTATTGGTGTGCTCTGCTTTCTTTTCTGGGGTGCATCGATCATGTGGTTTGTAGATGCGATATTTGAATATGCTGAATTAAAGGCAGATTATTTTGCTCCGGCAGCAGTGGATATGCTCAATGATGCATTCCTTGGTCTGGCTGTCGTAGCACTTGCGCTCGTGATCTGGCTGATCGTTCTTTTGATCCGCGATCCGAAGGGGACAGTACGTCTTTCTCTGCGCAATATGAGTAAGTAGGTATCTAAGCAGCTTCATAAATGAATCAGATAAGGGAGGGGAAATCTTTAATGTTTCCCCTCCCTTATCGCATGCCATAGTAAGTAATACTATTTGCAGCCGAGAATCATAAAGAGCGGCGTAGAAGAAAAGTTCATTTTTTCTTCCGGTGACCACAGCTGCTTCCATACAAAGCGGTCTGATTTTACGTTCATCCCGAAATTAGACAGACATGTAACATCCCATTGAGGTCTTTGGATTCTGGATAACGGGACTTTTGTAGCAATTTCTTCCATGATATCGAAATGGTCACCGATGTTTTCGTCTTTCATTCCGGCAGCCTTCGTATTGATCCGATCCGCCTCGTATGCATTTCGAGCGGATTCATCAAATAGGTAATGATACCAATTGGCATCAAAATTTAACAGTATGCCGCCTTTTTTTAAGACGCGTGTCCATTCCTGATAAGCACGTTCGGGATCCGGCAGATTCCAGGTCAGGTTTCTGGAGATCACGACATCAAAGCTTTGATCCGGGAAATCCAGTTCCTGGGCATTCATTTCCAGAAAGCGGATCCTGTCTGCCAGAGGACCGGCATTGCTGCGTGCTTCATTTAGCATTGCCGGTGTCAGATCAATCGCGGTAACGGAAAAACCGGCTTCCGCTAAAAGAATCGAGAAAAAACCGGGGCCGGTTCCAATGTCAAGAACCTTGATCTGAAAGGGAGATTGATCCGGAAAGTGTGTCTGGATATGCGTATGCAAAAAATCCTTCCACACATAACGCCGGTCAGAGGAAAGCTCTGTCTTGTTGACATCAGAATACCCGGTTGCCCGGTTCGTCCAATACATAAGATTTTTATGAATGATCGGATTGGAATACAACATGAATTAGATTTCCTTTCTACTGAAGTCTTAAAAAACATAACATTTCAGAAGATGTCTTCACAACCCCCCGGGGGGCTTGTAGAGGCATGAAATATCACATTAGAATTGACCTGAGAGTATGATTTATTACATGAATAGTAAGGAGTTTTATGATGAAAAAGAAGATGACAAAGAATGTTATTGCAGCAATCGCTGTAGCGGCTATGGCAATCGGCTTGTTTGCAGGCTGCGGCAGCAGCGGAGCTGATCAGGCTGTAGGTTCTGCGGGGGCAGAAGCTCAGGATGCAGGTGAAAAAGTATTTACCTATGGCGATACGACATTTAATGCAGAAAACGATGAATCCGATGTCAATCCACACAATGGTTATGCCGGATGGGCATGCATTCGTTACGGCATCGGTGAGACATTATTCCATTATTCCGACGCGATGGAGTTAGAACCCTGGCTTGCCAGTGAATACACCAATGTGGATGAAACCACATGGGAGATCACGATCAATGACGGCATTACATTTACGAGCGGACGCGCACTGGATGCACAGGCAGTAAAAGAGTGTCTGGAAGATCTGGTTGCGGTACATGAGCGTGCGGCCGGTGATCTGAAGATCGATTCGATCGAGGCTGATGGACAGGTTCTGACGATCCGTACGGCTGAACCGGTACCGGCACTGATGAATTATCTTTCCGACCCATATGGGTGTATCATTGATATGGAAGCCGGTATTACGGAAGACGGTAATGTTTCCGGAACCGGCCCGTATATTGCGACAAAGATTGAGACAGACAAAGGTCTGACACTGGTTAAGAATGAGAATTACTGGAACGGAACACCGAAGATCGATACCATCCATGTACAGACGATCACGGACGGCGATACGATGACGATGGCACTGCAAAACGGTGATCTGGATGCAGCATACGGTCTGCCGTATGCCAGCCTGCCGCTTTTTGCATCGGATGACTATACGATTTCATCCTGTGAAACATCACGATCCTTCTTTGCACAGATGAATTACGAGACAGAAGCCCTGCAGGACATCAATGTACGCAAGGCGATCGCAAGCGCGATTGACAGAGAGAACTTCGTTAACGTACTATTAGATGGTAATGGTGCAGTGGCTGTCGGACCGTTCCCGAAGAACTTTGCCTTCGGTGATGCGACGGTAACAGATGAGCCGTTTGATCTCGCAGCGGCAAAAGGATATCTGAAAGAAGCAGGATGGGAAGATACAGATGGCGACGGCTATGTCGACAAGGATGGCCAGAAGCTGACGATCCGCTGGCTGACCTATCCGAGCAGACAGGAGCTTCCGCTTCTTGCAGAATCTGCACAGGCAACCTTGAAAGATATCGGTATCGATGTGAAGGTGAATAATACCGCGAGCCATCAGGACTTTGTTGATAAGGGTGACTGGGACATCTTTGCAGGCGCATTTGTCAGCGCGCCGACAGGAGATCCGGAGTATTTCTTTACTACGCATTGTCTGGACACCTCCTCCAAAAACAGAGGCGGATACCACAGTGAGCAGATGGAGGCGTTGGAAGAGGAGATGGCGTCAACATTTGACATTGATAAGAGAGCAGAGCTGGCAACACAGATGACGCAGACGATGCTGGATGATCAGGCATTTGTATTTGCTTCCCATCTGAAGATGTCGATCGTATCAAAGGCAAATGTGACAGGGCTGGTCGCACATCCTTGTGATTATTATGAGTTTACGGTAGATCTGGATATTAATTAGAGTCATTATGCAACGTTATATCGTAAAACGATTGCTGCAGCTGATCCCGATCCTGGTCGGGATCACGCTGCTTACGTTTCTTTTGATGAATGTTTCATCAATCGATGCAGTCGATATTATGGAACAGAATACGGGTGGCAGCTGGACGGAGGCACAAAAAGAGCTGATGCGGCAGGAGCTGGGGTTAAATCTCCCCTTGCCGTTACAGTATCTGCGCTGGCTTTTTAATCTGCTGCATGGAGACATGGGCGTTTCGTACATTTCGGGACGGCCTGTCTTTTCTGCGTTTATGGAAAAGCTTCCGGCGACCATTTATCTGACCGTAACATCGATCATTCTGACGATCGTTATTTCGATCCCGTTGGGGATCATCTCTGCGGTCCGGCAAAACAAGGTGACGGATTATATCATCCGGTTCTTAAGCTTCATCGGGAACTCCCTGCCAAACTTTTTTGTTGCACTTTTGCTGATCTATATTTTTGCATTGAAACTGGGGCTTTTACCTGTCATGGGAAATGCGGCGGGCTTTAAAAGCGTGATTCTTCCGACGCTGACGCTGGCGATCGCGATGGCGGCAAAGTATACCAGACAGGTGCGGGCAACGGTATTGGAAGAGCTGAATCAGGATTATGTGACCGGCGCGAGGGCAAGAGGAATCTCAGAAAGAAGGATCCTGTATTTCAATGTCTTAAAATCATCGATGCTGACGATCGTGACACTACTGGCACTCTCAATCGGTTCCCTTCTTGGCGGAACGGCGATCGTAGAATCCATCTTCTTGTGGGACGGGGTCGGCAAGCTTGCCGTTGATGCGATCATGACCAGAGATTACCCGATCATCCAGGCGTATGTGATCTGGATGGCGATCATTTACGTTGCGGTCAATCTGGTGACGGATATCGTGTACCATTATCTGGATCCACGGATCCGGCTTCAGGATACGCATGGGAGACAAAAAAGAAGAAAAAGAGTTGTATGGGGCGGACAGCGCGATGCGGCGGTCAAGCCTGTAAAAAATATGACCTGGAATGCATCGGCTTCCGATCCGGATCATATTACGGTCCGAAATCAGAAAATCCGAAAGGATTATACAAAGATCCGTTTGATCGTGTTTCTTATATTGGTCGGCATCCTTCTTCTGATCGCAGCATTTGCGGCTCATATCACACCCTATGATCCTTATGCGCAGGATCTCTCTCAGGCGCTTCTGGCACCGGGAGACGGGCATTTCCTTGGAACAGACCGGTATGGGCGTGATATGCTGTCCCGTGTGATCATGGGATCGCAGACCACGATCTATGCGTCTCTTTTACTGGTGCTGATCATTGTAGTCGTTGGCATGATTGTTGGCGTGATCTGTGGATGGAAGGGCGGAAAACTCGATACGGTCCTGATGCGGATCTCGGATGTTTTCCTGGCCTTTCCGGGAATGGTTTTTGCGATCGCAGTTGCAGGTGTGCTTGCAGGCGGTCTGATGAATGCGGTTGTCGCACTCGCTGCGATTTCCTGGCCGAAGTTTGCAAGGCTTGCACGTAGCCAGGTGCTTGCGATTCGCGGACTGCCCTATATCCAGGCGGCAAAGCTTGCCGGCTCGGGAACAGGAAAGATCATATGGAAACACATCCTGCCGAATATCACAGGACCGATCATCGTAACTGCGGTTCTGGAGATCGGAACGATGATCATGGAGCTGGCCGGTCTGTCATTTCTTGGACTTGGCGCGACACCGCCGCTTGCGGAGTGGGGTTCGATGATGAGCAATGGCAGAAGCATGCTGCAGACCTGTCCATGGGTTGTTTTGGCACCCGGCGCGGCGATCTTTATTACGGTGGTGTTATTCAACTTGCTAGGTGATACGGTCCGCGATGTGATGGATCCGAGGCGGAGGTGAAAAGATGAATCATAGTTTATATTCAAATCCCCTTCTGGATATCCGCCACATCGATGTCTGCTATAATGGCACGCCGGCTGTCGAAGATGTCTCGCTGACCGTCAGCCCGGGTGAGATTCTTGGCATTGTCGGAGAATCGGGCAGTGGAAAAAGTACGGTGATCCGTGCCGCGATGGGCCTTTTGGGCGGAAACGGCATGGTGACAAAAGGCGATATTTACTATAAGGGGATCAATATCCCGGATGCAGATCCGAAAATCTTACGGTCGCTTCGGGGCGCGGAAATGGGAATGATCTTTCAGAATGCAGGTGCGTCCCTGAGTCCGATCCGAACCATCGGAGATCAGATGTATGAAAGCGTTCGTGCCCATGAAAGGATCAGCCGAGAGGAAGCGGATGCGCGGGCGATCGATCTGTTTGCGCGAATCCGTCTTGAAGATGGAGCGCGGATTCTTGAAAGCTATCCGTTCGAATTGTCCGGCGGCATGAACCAGCGTGTCGGCATCGTGATGGCAATGCTTTTAAAGCCGGATCTGTTGTTTGCAGATGAGCCGACCAGCGCACTGGATGTCACTGTTCAGGCACAGGTCGTGGAAGAAATGCTTACGCTGAGGGAAGCGTTTGGGACGGCGATCGTGATTGTCTCCCATAATATCGCAGTGATCGAAAAGATGGCGGATACGATCGCCGTCATGCATCAAGGAAAACTGGTTGAATACGGACCGGCGATGGAAGTGATCCGGCATCCGAAAGAGGACTATACCAAGCAGCTTTTGGGAGCAGTATTGCGTTTGCAAAGATGACAGGAGAAACCAATGTCTCACTTACTGGAAGTGAAAAACTTAATCAAGACCTTTTCCAATAAGGGACAGCAGGTCGTCGCAGTTGATGATATCAGCTTCTTTATTGACCGCGGCGAATGCCTCGGTCTGGTCGGTGAGAGCGGATGCGGAAAGAGTACAACTGCAAATATGATCCTGCGTCTGACAGAGGCCGATGCAGGAGAGATTCGTCTGTATGAGGGAAGTGCAGGAAAAGATATTCTGAAGCTGCGTGGACGAGAATTGAAGCAATACTATCGGGATATCCAGATGGTATTTCAGTCGCCGCAGGACTCCTTCGACCCGAGACATACACTCGGAGACGGGATCATGGAGAGCATGATCAATGCAGGTGTGTCACGCACAGAGGCAAAAGCAAAGATGGAGATACTGTTGGAAAGAGTGGAACTTTCCCCGGAGCTTGCAAAGCGTTACCCGCATGAAGTCAGCGGCGGGCAGTGTCAGCGCACTGCGATCGCAAGGGCTCTGGCAGTCAGTCCAAAGCTTTTGATCTGTGATGAGGCGACCAGCGCGCTTGATGTGACTGTGCAGGCACAGATCGTTGCACTGTTAAACAAGCTGAAGGAAGAGATGGGCGTCTCGATTCTTCTGATCTGCCATGATCTGGCGCTGGTACAGCATATGTGTGATCGTGTTCTTGTGATGTATCAGGGAAAAATCGTAGAAGAAGGAATGCCGGATGAAGTGATCCGGCATCCGAAGGAAGACTATACAAAGCTGTTGATCAGGTCAGTTTAGTCTTCATTAAAATTCGTAATATTATTGTCGTTCAGAATAAAATCGTAAGTATTTAAGTCGTCTCTTAAGACCCAGCCGGCTTTGTGCCAGAACTGGTTACCGATCTCATTTTTCTTATATGCGACCAGGGAAACCTTGTTGATCTTTTCCTTCTGCAGTTCGCGCATCGCAGTAACGGCCATGGTTTTTCCGATGCCCTGCCGTCTGCAGTCTTCTCTGACGCAGACATGATAAAAACAGGCATTTCTGCCGTCGTGCCCGCAGAGGATCGTACCGATGATCTCGTCGCCTCGTTCTGCGACAATGCTGGTTGCGGGGTTTCTCCGGATGAACCGTTCGACGCCTTCTTTGGAATCATCGATTGAGCGGATGCCGAATCCTTTGATCGTCATCCATAATTTCTTGACATTATCATAGTCCGCCAATGTCATCGTGCGGATGGTATACTCCATATACAAAAAACTCCTTTCCGCTTCATACTGTTTACTTTTATATTTTTTTGGGGCAGATGTCAATAGGAAACCAATGCATCTATAACAAATGCCTATCAATAGAAGAGACATCAAGTGGTATAATATGAAAAAAGAATGATTTTGTTTATCGTCATGTACGATACTGGAAATGAGGAAAGTTGATATGAAGATACCATTCCGACGCGTTTGCGCCGTTTTTTTCAGCCCGACCGGATCCACGGCAAAAATGACAGAATATTTGGCTGAATGTATTGCGAAAAAAGCCGATGTTAGGATAGAACGATTTGAGTATACGCTTCCGAAAGGAAGACAGAAAGCGATTCATTTTCGCAAGGATGACCTTGTTGTTCTGGGAAGCCCGGTTTATGCGGGCAGGACACCCAACAGGATGCTGCCGTTTCTGGAATCCGTTACGGGAGAAGAAACACCGGTGGTATTACTGGCGATGTATGGAAACCGTTCTTATGGCGATGCGCTGACAGAGCTTCGTAATGTGACAGAAGCAAACGGCTTCATCCCTGTCGCAGCAGCGGCAATGATCGGCTCACATCCGATGTCCAGAGTGCTTGGTACCGGAGCGATGGGCGCAGGCAGGCCAAATGCTGCGGATATGGAAAAAGCAGGGGCATTTGCCGGACGGGTATATGAGCTGTTGTGTGAAAAAGGACTTCCTGAGGAGCGTCTGTTTGTGCCGGGCAATGATCCCGTAGGCCCCTATTACCGTCCGCTCGGAGAAGCTGGTGAGCCGGTGAATTTTTTGAAGGCAAAACCATTGACAAATGACAGCTGTACCGCCTGTGGCGATTGTGTCAAATGCTGCCCGGAAGGAGCGATCAATCGGGATGATCCTCATGTCGTTTCCGGAATCTGTATCAAATGTATGGCTTGTGTTGAAATATGCAAAGAACATGCAAAGTATTTTACAGATGAAAATCTGCTCTCACACAGCCGTTACCTGGAAGCGGCATTTGCGGGAGAGCAGAAAGAAGCAGAATATTATGGACTTTGGGATCAGATCTGAAACTATCCCTGTTTTAAAATATCAGTCTCTTTTAATTGATTGACAAATTTCCGCGCCAGAGGGTGCAGCTCTTTGATCGAGTTCGCGATCACACCGATCGTTCGTTTGATGGGCGGATCGGCCGGATACATATTTACTCCATCAGGACAGTCTGCCAAAAACCGTTTCGATAGCATGGAAAAGCCCATTCCGGCATGCACCATGGACAGAATGGTATCACCATCAGAAGAAACGAGAATCTTGTCTACAGGCTTGTTTTTCATGACCATAACACCCGCATTGTTCGGATTGGCCAAAAACAGCATGGGCTTGTCATATAATGTTTCCAGAGAAAGTCCATGATCCGTAACGGGAAGATCCCAGCTTGCAGGAACCGCGATGTAAATCTCTTCTTCCTGTAGTGTAATACAGTCCAGATCACCGGCATTGGTAATATCAACAATGCCGATATCGATCTCTTTGTTTTCAACCAGGCGCGGCAATTCTCCGCCCCCACATACCCTGAATATAATATTGGCATTTGGATAAAGCTGCCGGAACTCCATGATGATCTGGGGGAGGCAGTATTTTGCTATGCTCTGGATCGCGCCGATCCGAATTCGTTCGGATTCCGAAAAATTCAATTCCCGGATCTGGCTTCGGAGTGCTTTTTCGGAATTGATGACATCCATTAAATACGGCTCAAGTGCTTTTCCGGCTTCTGTCAGAGATACACCCTTATGCGTTCGATTCAGGATCGCGATCCCGAGATCAGTTTCTATTGCATTAAGCGTATAGGTCAGACCGGACTGCGTGTAATTCAGCTGTTCAGCTGCGCGCGTAATGCTGCCAATGCGAAGTGTTTCAAAGAGAATCTCATACTTGCTTTCCGTCAGATTATCTTTTGGCTGTTGTTCTTTCTTCATTTGCGATCCCCCCTCTGATTCATAATGATAGCACATTTATGGCTGATTCAAAAGAAGACAGCCAGAAAACTTGCCCATTCTATTATTGAAAACACCTATGGATCAAAAGCTAAAATGCCGCAGATATGGGCATCTGATGAACGCTAAAATTGGTTACACCTATGACTGGTGATATCCAACAAAAAAACTGTTTACTTCCATCAGGAAGCCTGTCTTCCGCATCAAAAATCCCAATGATAGAGTAGGGGTAACTCAATAAGACATTGGTAACCATAAACCATGTAACCCTACCTTTTTAATGGCTGTCCGGGAACACATAATCATTCATTTGTTAAAATGGCAACCTTCCAAAACAAAAACCTTTAGACCAAGACTTAACGATAAAAACCCGGACAGCTTCCCCCCCTTTTTATTTGAATAAGAACATGCAAAAACAAATCAATAGATATAGATAATACCAAAACTGATAAAGCAAAAAACCGGAAGGAAGTGAAGATATGGCGGAAACAATGAAAAAGAATCCCTTAAAGATCACAGATACGATCTTAAGAGATGCGCATCAGTCACTGGCGGCAACCAGAATGAGAACAGAAGAAATGCTGCCGCTTTGTGAACAGCTGGATCAGGTAGGTTACTGGTCACTGGAATGCTGGGGCGGTGCCACATTTGATTCCTGTATGCGTTTTCTGGACGAAGACCCGTGGGAGCGTCTTCGGGCATTGAAAAAGGCTTTGCCGAATACGAAACTCCAGATGCTTCTTCGTGGACAGAACATCCTGGGATACAGAAATTACGCAGATGATACGGTGGAGCTTTTTTGTAAGAAGTCAATCGAAAACGGCATTGACGTTGTAAGAATATTTGATGCGTTAAACGATGTAAGGAACCTAAAAAAATCTGTTGAATGTGTAAAACGTTACGGCGGCATCGCAGAGACAGCCATCAGCTACACCACCAGCCCGGTACACAATCTTGAATACTTCGTGGATCTGGCGAAACGGCTGGAGGAAATGGGAGCTGATGTAATCGCGATCAAGGATATGGCAAATCTTTTGCTTCCCTATGACGCATATCAGCTGGTGAAGGAGCTGAAAGCAAATGTCAGTGTTCCAATCCATCTTCATACACACAATACCAGTGGAATCGGTGACATGACCAACCTGATGGCGGCGCAGGCAGGGGTAGACATAGTAGACTGTGCGTTATCTCCGCTTGCAAGCGGGACTTCACAGCCCGCAACGGAATCCATGGTGGCAACACTAAAAGGAACGGAACGCGATACGGGCTTAGATCTGGAACTGCTTAGCCAGATCGCCGAGAAAGCCAGAGGTGTTGCAGATCGTCTGGAAAAGGATGGATTTATCCACAGCACTTCTTTGAAAGTAGATGGCAAAGCCCTGACCTATCAGGTGCCGGGAGGAATGCTTTCGAACCTGATCTCCCAGCTGGAGATGATGAATGCGACAGATCGTTACTATGAGGTGCTTGAAGAGGTGCCGCGTGTAAGAGCTGATTTTGGATATCCGCCACTTGTTACGCCAACCAGTCAGATTGTAGGTGTACAGGCTGTAATGAATGTTCTGTTTGGGCGTTATGAAAGAGTTCAGCGAGAATCCAAGGCACTGCTCAGAGGTGAATATGGCGCACTGCCCGGAAAGGTTGACCCCGAACTTCGGAAGCAGATCATCGGAGATGATGAAGTGGTCGATTGCAGGCCGGCAGATTTGATCAAGCCTGAGCTCGACAGAATACGGCAGGACGGCGGTGATTTGATCCGCAGCGATGAAGATCTGTTAAGCTTTGCAATCTTCCCGCAGGTGGCAGAAGAGTTCCTGAAAAAGAAATATCATCCGGAGCCGGAAAGCCCGGTAGAGGATTTAACAGAAGATGAAGTATACGCGGCTGTTTCCGCTGTTCTGACTTTTATTCACAGCAGTGCAGGCGGCAAACGTCCGAGCACCAATAAACTGGTAAGAAGCTGGGTCAATAAAGAACATTTTAAAGAATGGGGGTACCAAAGATGAATAAGTATCTGGTCAAGATAAACGGAAAGAGCATTGAAGTAGAAGTAGAAATGCTGGAAGGCGAACCGATCGTTACCGGGATCGCGCAGACAACACCTGGGATGATACAGAGAGTACAGCAGGAAGCACCTGATGCTGCGGCACCTGTGGCAACACCGGCTGCAGCACCCGCTGCCGGAGCATCTGATACTGCAAAAGTAACAGCGCCGATGCCGGGAAATGTACTTGATGTTCTGGTGAAAGAAGGCGATTCCGTAACCAAAGGACAGGTGCTCCTGATCTTTGAAGCAATGAAGATGGAAAACGAAGTACAGGCAGTTCAGGATGGCGTGGTTGCAAAGGTTCTGGTAGAGAAGAATGCGGCCATTCAGGCAGGCGATGTACTGATTGAAATGCAGGCATAAAGTTTACGGGGGAAAGGAGAAAAGAAATGCAGGAATTCGGATATTCAATGCCATCCTATTTTCAGGATATGCCACAGATTGG
>JAEIGA010012337.1_pt1 | contig 12965 bp, 24 predicted proteins | sample 9270691 | NCBI WGS metagenome assembly JAEIGA01 (sample SAMN17057246, study PRJNA624740) | gut metagenome | biome: biome; isolation source: fecal sample | host: Bos grunniens | place: China: Xizang | collected 2019 | reverse complement strand
TAAGTACCCATTTTTTAACATTGACTGTTTATGATAAGATTTTGTCCAAATCTTACTTGAATAGGTACTGTAACCACTTAGAAAGAGTATATGAAAGCCGTTTTTTACTCTCTGTACAATTATATTCGGGATTTCTGACCATTCAAAATGAATAATGAAGAAAATGAATTGGATTGCTTGGTATGCCGTTTTTCTTCGCCAAAGACTAGCCGAGCCGCCGAGCCAGCCGAATTTCGCCAAAAACCAGCCGCTTTTGTCCGCTGGGGTACTACTGGGGCTACAAAGCAGCCAACTATGCAGCACTAGATAACTTCTTTCTGATGTAATTATTACTAAAAGTTTCTTATCTCTATTGTAATTGGTGTATTAGTAGTTTTAAGTAATCTGGTTAGTTCTACTTCGTACTTAGTGGAGTTGATGACCTTACCTTTTACTTTGTTTTCTCCGACAAGTATACAGCCACTTGTGTCTTTGGCGGTATTACCTCTATGTATTCGGATTCCTTCAAAATCGGGTACATCTAACAGTAATGGTAAATCTCTTTTGAACTTCGGTGAATGATTAACTACAACATTATATATGCCTTCTGGTATAGCTGTTTTACCTGCTATCTTTTCTTCTCTTACTGGATCTTCTAAGGTATGGCAGAAGAATTTTTCATCTATATACAGTCTGCCTATTGTATATTCTGGTGTTTGTGCTATTCGCTATAAAAATAAATTCATAACTTTGTGTTATAATTTGATTTGAGTATGAAAACTTATCTATTTGATACATTCAACCGATATAAGCGTTTCAGTGAAGAACTGGATGCAAAGACTATTCTATGTAATAAATCTTGGTGGGTGTTTAATGATTCGGGTGAAAAAGAACTATACATCTTTAATACTGATGGCACTTTGATTATAGCCGTATCTGGTAAGGTTACTAATGCTACTTGGCAGTATATACCAGCAAATAAATCTCTTATCATCTCTGGCAACAATCAATCTTATATGGTTAAACCTGCTTTCTATGATAATCAGATTTTTGCTTTACAAGTTGATGGCACTAATGACTATGCTTTCTTGATTGATGAAAACAAACTACCTTCTACTAATCTTAAATCATTATCTGATTTAGTTATTTATTTTGCAGAAAAGGAAAGACAAGCGGTATTAGCAGAAGAACGAAAACAACAAGCTGCTATAGAAGCACAACGACAAAGGGAAATAAAAGCACAACAAGAAAAGCAACAAAGAATTAAAGAAGCCAAAGAAGGTAATGATGCTATTCTAACTATTTTATCTTTCATTTTAAAATGTTGTGTTATGTATAGTGCTTGGTATTTAGTACCACTATCTTTTAGATTAATTTGTATAAATATTTTAGGCAAATCACAAGAATGGATTGAATCTTATCCCTATACAGTTCATATATGTTTATCTATAGAAGCTGTATTGGCTATTTTACTATTTAAGCTTTGGAGAGAGATTAGTTGGTTAATCCCTGTTATTATATCAAGTATAATAATATATTTAGCTTGCACTTATACGGCTTAGATTCTTCTATGTAATTCCGAATGGCATTCCTTACATAAGCTCCACAGATTAGAGTAATCATAAGCCAGCTATAGCCGTTTACTACCAGTGTAATTCATAAATGAATCTATGTGGTGAACATCTATAGCCGGTTTTATTATGCCATTTTTCAAGCACTATTCACACAAAGGATCTGCCATTAACTTTGCTTGTCGAAGTTGTTTCCATTTAGCAGACTGGTATACCTTCTATCTATCCTGCCTATTAAATGTCCTTGATTTCTGTTTTGAGGGTTTCGATAAAGTCGGCATTGGTTGTATGTGTTACTGGTTCTTCATATTCGGTATCTGGAAAATCTCTATCTTCTATTGGTACTACCAAGTAATTGTATACCTTGCTATCCCTATAGTAAGCACCTTTAAGCAGATTGAAGTAATAACAGTACTGCTTGATGAAATCGGTATCTGGTTTGTAATTGTAGGTTAGCTTTAGGTATGTATCATTAAATACATCTTCATCCGCTTCTGACTTTACCAGCATAGAATGTAGCTACTTGTAGTGCTTGTTTAGTAGCTTGCTTACCGCTGGGTTATGTCGGGCTTTATCTATGTTTACCTACATTCTTTTCCACTAGTTCCAGTTGTTATCCTGCTGCATCCTTGTATTTTTTTATGTAATCCGAAATAAAGTATCTGACCAGTTTAGCCTTTGGTAGCTATAAATCTTTGGACATTCGGGTAAGCTCCTATTCTTGGTTAGGAGTTAGCCGTACAGTAATCCTACTGCTTTTGTTGGTTGTTTTGTCGGTATTTCTCATTAGCTATTGTATTTAAAAGTATATATACAAATATATTAGTTTTACTAACCAAATCAAAGTGATTTCTGTGATTTCTTGAAGTGACCGCCAAAGAGCTGTATATCCAATATAAAAACAACAGATAATTTATTGATAGACTTAAATAAGAAGAATATGAACACAGAATTTACAATACCGAAAGACATTGAAAAGGATGCAGTGAAATATATGGAAAATGTATTGCAGAACTTGGAAGATAACGGTGTACTGGAGAATGTAGATAGTGCAGCACTTACAATGTTAGCCAGAAACTACAGTATGTTTATCAAAGCATCGAAGCAGTTAGAAAAAGATGGTTTAACCGTGATTAGTGACAGAGGTAATATAGCACCTCATCCAGCCATTAAGATAGCGAAGGATGCACAAACACAAGCAATGAAAGTAATGGCAGAGTTCGGACTAACAGCCAAAGCCAGAACAAAATTAAAGCTGGATAAGACAGATGATGATTCACCATTTGAAGCATTTGTAAAAGCAGGTAAAGAAGTAAGATGAGCAAGCTAAAGAAAAGTCCTATACTGGATGATGAAGGTAAGATCATCGGGTATGAGTAGAAGGACAAGGAAATAAGAATAGTGGTTTGTACCAAGAAAGAAGCGGATGAAATCATTATAGCTAATCATTATTCACACAAGGCTACAAAGAATAGTTTCCTATCATTCTTGGTATATTACAAAGATAAAGTAGCAGGTGCTTTACAAGTCGGATATGGTATCAATCCAAGAAAGAAAGGTACACTTAATCCAGATGAAGTAAGGGAGTTTGATCGTATGTGGCTTAGTGATGATATGCCAAAGTATTCAGAAACTATCACTCTTTCATTATTACATCATTATCTAAGAAAGGTACATCCAGAAATCAAGTACCTTATTAGTTATGCCGATAACAGTAGTGATGTAGGTAATGAAGGTACTATCTACAAGGCTGCAAACTACAAGTTGATTGATAAGATTAAATCTGACTTCTATATACTTGAATCTGGTGAAAGAGTACATCCAGTTACAATGTGGCATAGACACGGTACAAGGAAATGGGCTTTCTTGGTGCAGCAATATCCGAACATTAAAAAGGCTGATGGCTATTAGATGAAATACCTATTTGAATTATGATGCAGTATGTAGATGATGTATTAAGCGGTAAGATTGTAGCAGGTGAAACAATAAAGCTGGCTTGTAAAAGGTTCTAGGATGATTTACTAAGGGATGATCTGGAGTTCAGACAAGACAAGGTAGATAGGGCTATACAGTTTATAGGCACTCTAAAACATTTCACTGGTAAACATTCGGGTAAGCCTTTTAAGTTGGAAAGCTGGTAGTAGTTTATTGTAGCCAACATAGTAGGCTGGTATTACAAAAGTACTGGTAACAGAAGGTTCACTAGCAGTTACATAGAAGTAAGTAGAAAACAAGGTAAGACAGCTTTAGCTGCTGCTTTGTGCTTATACTACCTTATTGCCGATGGTGAAGATGGTGCAGAAGTGTTACTGGCTGCAAATAGTAAAGATTAGGCTAAAATTGCTTTTGATATGTGTTCCAAGTTTACCAAAGGCTTAGATCCTAAAGGAAAGTACCTTACTGCTTATAGGGCTGATATTCTATTCGGAATGACAAATAGCAAGCTGAAAGTATTGGCTGCTGATGATAGTAAACTGGATGGCTTTAATGCCAGTTTCGGTTTGTTGGATGAATACCACGCAGCAAAGAATAGCAAGGTAAGAGATGTTATCAAGTCTTCTTAGGGTATGAGACAGAATCCACATCTTTGTACCATTACTACTGCTGGCTTCGATAAGACTTTACCCTGCTACCAGTTAAGAAGTGTAGCTATTGAGATTCTGAACGGACTAAAGCAGGATGATGAAATGTTTATAGCCATATACAGCTTGGATACTTCTGATGATTGGAGAGATGAAAAGAACTGGGTGAAATGTGCGCCAAACTTGGATGTTACTGTTACCAAGAAGTACATCAAAGGACAAGTTTAGTAGGCTATCAATAATCCTGCTGATGAAGTCGGTGTAAAGACAAAGACACTTAATCTGTGGTGTGACAGTTCTAATGTATGGCTACCAGAAGACTACATTATAAAGAGTAGTCACAAGGTGGATCTGGAACAGTTTCGGGATATGCCTTGTTACATCGGTGTAGACTTAGCAGCTACATCGGATTTGACAGCGGTAGCTTACTTGATTGTTGCAGAAGATAAATACTACTGGAAGGTACACTATTACCTACCAGAATCGGCACTTGTTGAAAAGGCAGACAAAGAACTGTACAAGTACTGGAAGCAGATAGGATTACTGACTGTTACAAGTGGCAATGTTACGGATTATGACTATATCACCAATGATCTGATGAAGTATTCCGAAATAGTCAATATTCAAGTTATAGGATATGACAAGTACAATGCAACACAATGGGCTATAGATGCAACGGAGCAAGGTTTACCACTAGAAGAATATCCGCAAACTTTAGGTAATTTCAATATGCCGACAAGGGAAATGGAACGGTTAATCCTATCTGGTAAGGCTGTTATTGATGATAATGAGATTAACAGATTCTGCTTTCGGAATGTGACTTTGAAGTCGGACTATAACGGCAATGTAAAGCCGAACAAGGCAGTAGATAAGAAAAAGATAGATGGGGTAATCGCAATGATACAAGCTTTAGGAATGTATTTGAGAGTACCCCATTATAGCAATGAAATGGTGATAATATAAAAAAATTATAAATCATTATTGATAACTGGTCGTTCAGGTTGTCTCATTAATGGAACATCCCAATACCATAATGCTGCTTCACTATATTGTGTAATGTTTTTTTTGTTAGTATAGTATCTTAAATTCAAGCTAACAGCATATCTACCATCATAATAGGTAATACCTTTCTCGGAACCATCATCGAAAGTCTTAAATTCTGCATTACCTTTATATTTGAGGTCTAATGCCTCACGAAGGTTATTGTATCTACTAATGATTTGCTCGGAAGTCGCATTATTAAGATCTGGGTTAAAACGAAAGTTTACTTGTGCAAATTTACCATTATGAAAATGGACATTGATTGCCCCCCATCTATAACCAGCATAAATTTTATTTGAATACGATATAATTCCTATTGGCACATAGGGCTTCTCATCGAAATAATTATACATTGCCATATAGGTTTCATTAAAATCGGATACACCTAAAGTAGCACCAAAGAAGTTCTTTTGAACTTGAGAAAAAGAAGCTACCGACATTAATAGGGAAAACAGTGTAAATAATATTACTCTTTTCATAAGCACAATTTTTATATAATTTGCAAATATAACCAAATATAACCAAATGAAACTAGGAAATTTAGAAATAAATTGGAAAAAGTAGCCAGAAACTAGAAGTACCTTCTTTGATTCCTTAATGTACAACCAAGCTGGTGGATATACCACTAACAAAGCAATGCTATTGAGTACCGTCTACAGATGTGTAGATGTAATCAGTGATTCGGTAGCACAATTACCACTAGAGCCATACTACAAGGATGATGCTGGCTATAAAGAAAAGTTTGTTAAGCATCCTACTTACTACTTGTTGAACAAAGAGCCTAACAAGAAAATGAGCAGGTTTACTTTCATCAAGACACTGGTAGTAAGTACACTACTTAAAGGTAATGGATATGCTTACATAGAAAGAGATAATAAAGGGGATGCTATAGCACTACATTACATACCTTCTGAATATGTTACTATTACAGAGTAGAAGGATGGTATGAAATACAGTGTTGTAGGTATTAAAGGATTTGTAGAGCCTTGTAATATGATTCATATACTTAATTTCAGTTATGATGGCATTACTGGGGTAAGTACCTTGAACCACGCAAGGCTAACATTAGGATTAGCTACAGATGCCGAAAGCCACGCACAAGGTTTTTTCAAAGGTGGTGCTAACTTGGCTGGTATCCTTAAAGTACAAAGCAACTTGACTACCAAACAGAAGACAGATCTTAAAGCAAGCTGGTAGACTGCTTTCAGTCCTACTACTGGTACACCAAATGGAGTAGCTGTATTAGAGGGTAATATGGATTTCCAGCCTATTACGGTAAATCCTGCTGATGCACAATTACTGGAAACAAGGGAGTTTAACGTAATTGATATTTGCAGATTCTTTGGAGTATCACCAGTAAAGGCATTTGATTTAAGCAAGTCCAGTTACAGTACAGTTGAGGCTACACAGTTGGCTTTCTTGACTGATACACTAGCACCCTTATTGGAAAAGATAGAACTGGAGTTTGAAAGAAAGATCTACAAACCTTCTGAAAGAAACAACATCGAAGTAAGATTCAATACAGAAGTATTGCTTAGAGCCGACAAAGCAAGTCTGGCTAGCTACTACAATACACTGTTTCAGATTGGGGTTATAACACCGAATGAGATAAGGAAAGTACTGGATTTACCTGCCATAGAAAACGGTGACAAGACATTTGTATAGGTAAATATCCAGCCATTAGAAAAAGCAACACGGAATGAAGGAAGTTAGGAACTGTAGTCAGAAAGTAACCAGTGATAGCAGAACAGTAGAAGGTTATGCTATAGTGTTCAATGCTGAATCAAGGGATTTGGGTGGTTTTACAGAAGTAATCCAGCCTACAGCCTTGGATGGTATATTGGAAAAGTCGGACATACTTTGTCTGCTTAATCACAATGAAGATAGAGGTATACTAGCCAGAAGCAGATACGGTGAAGGTAGTCTGGAATTGACAGTAGATGAAGTGGGATTAAAGTACAGATTTGAAGCACCTGCTACAGCTTTGGGTGATGAATTGCTGGAAGGATTAAAGAGAGGTGACATTACTACCAGTAGCTTTGCCTTTACCATTGACAAGGATACTTGGACTAAGCAGGATGGCAGATACCTTAGAACTATCAACAGCTTCAAAGAATTGTATGATGTATCACCAGTATACAAAGAAGCCTATCCAGATACCAGTGTAGCACTTAGAAAGATGCAGGAAATGGAAAGCGAAGATCTAAAGGACTACTTCACGGAACTTAGAAAGAAATTGGAATGAACACACTGGAACTATTGGACAAGAAACAACAACTTAGAAGTAAGGCAGAAGCAATCATTACTAATGCCGAAAAGGAATGTAGAAAGTTGAATGAAGGTGAACAGATGGAATTTGACACCTTGATTAGAGAGGTAGAAGATGTAGATGTACAAATACGAAAGATAGAAGATGACAATAAACAAACAACAAAAACAATTAAGAGAATGGAAAACTTTTCACTTTTAAAGGCTATCAACGATGTAGCCAATAACAGACAGTTGGATGAAAGAGCATAGGAAGTGGTATCTGCTGGTATTGCTGAAATGAGAAAGGCAGGACAATCATACAGCGGTCAGATTGTATTACCTATTGAAAGCAGAAACATCCAAGCAACAGTAGAAGGTGCAGGACAAGAAAACGTAGCAGAAGATAAGTTAGGTATCCTAGAGCCATTGAGAGCTAACCTTGTTTTGGTTAATGCTGGTGCTTCTTATATGACTGGCTTGGTTGGTAATGTATCTATTCCAGTTTATTCAGGTTCAAATGTAGGCTGGGCTGGTGAAGTGGATGCAGCTACTAACGGTGCAGGTACATTTACAGAAGTGGCATTAGAGCCAAAGAGATTAACCGCTTACATTGATGTATCCAAGCAGTTCTTGATTCAAGACAGTAACAGTGCAGAAGAAATGTTGAAAAGAGATATTGTAGCAGCTATTTCCAACAAACTTGAAGCTACTATCTTAGGTACAGAAGCAGGATCTACTACAAAGCCTGCTGGTATGTTGAATGGTGTATCTGCTGATTCTTCTGCCATTACTTACGAAGACATTGTAAATATGGAAGCCACTTTGGAAGGTGCTAATGTATCTGGAGAAATCAAGTACATCGTATCACCTACAGCTAAGGCTACCTTGAAGACTACCAAGATTGATGCTGGTTCTGGTAAGTTCGCTATGGAAGGTAACGAAATGAACGGCTACCCAGTCTTTTGTACTTCTGCCGTATCTGGTAAGGGTGTTATTATGGGTAACTTCAATGACCTTGTAATCGGACAATGGGGAGGTATTGACTTAACTGTAGATCCTTATACACAAGCTGCCAACGGTAAAGTAAGACTTGTTATTAATGCTTACTTCGATGCCAAACCACGCAGAGCAGAAGCATTCGTAAAGAAGGTATTAGCATAACATCAATAAGTAGTAAGCTATGTATTTGACTTTGGAGCAAGTAAAGAAGCACCTGCTAGTAGATGATGGTTTTAAGGCTGATGATTCATACATTACGGACTTGATTACAGTAGCAGAGGATTCAGTTTCCAGACACTTGGACATAGCTTTGGAAGAATTGGATGAAGGTGGTAATCTGCCACCTTCTATAATTCACGCTATGCTATTGATGATTGGTAACTTATATGCCAACAGAGAGCCAGTAACTTTCGGTACTGTAGTCAAGATTCCCTTTACTTATGAATATCTGGTAGGGCTTTACAAGAAGTATGAGGTAAGATGAGAGCAGGGATTTTGAGAGAAACCATTACTATCCAACAACCAGTTACCGTACAGAATGAATACGGTGCTAATGGTGTGGAATGGAAGGATGTAATAAGCACTAGGGCAAAGGCTACCTACAATACTGGCAATAGGCAGAATGAGAATAACGAGATAGTACATAACTATACCATTACCTTCACTACCAGATACTATCATAACATTACAGATGATATGCGTATTATTTGGAATGGTAAGAGATACAGAATACTATCCATCAACAAGGAAATATATAAGCAGTCTACAACCATCATAACGGAACTGGTCAATGATTGAAATAGATGTCGGTGAAGTATTGGAACTATTCGCTGGTTTGAATGGCAGACAGCAAAAGCAGGTATATAGGAATGCTTTAAGACGTGCAGCAAACATATTGGTAAGGGAAACCAGAAGCCAGTTAAAGGGTAAGCTGGGAAGGAAAGCCAACAGTAGAAACTGGTGGAACAACAGAACTTTATCCAGTGGTATCAAGTCAAGGGCTGATAAAGAAGGTAAAGCAGCCAAAGTACATATAATGAGTGATTTCAGATTGAAATTCTTTGAAATGGGTACTGATCCAAGAAAGACTACTGGCAGTAACAAAGATCTGGTAAGAGGTAAGACACCTATAAGAAGACAGAAGAAAGCATCCAAGAGAGGTAGAATAGAGCCTAAGACATTCTTTAGTACTGCAAAGCAGAACAAGGAAAAGGAAATATTCGGTACACTGGACAAGCTAATATCGGAATCAATCCAGCGGGTATATAACAAGCGGAGAAAATGAGTTTACAAATAGGAAAAGCTATCTACCATATACTAAGTAATGATTCAGATGTAGTAGATAGAGTACAGAAGAAGATATATCCTTTGATTGCGGATGTAGACACTACTTTCCCTTTTATAGTATACAAGAGGACTGGAATAGTACCAGCCGACAGTAAAGACAAGTTCGTATACAGTGAAGAAGTGTATGTAGATGTGGTGGTAGCATCCGACAAGTATAATGAAAGCATAGAGATAGCCGATCTGGTAAGGACTGCTTTACTCAAAGGCAGTTATGATGGCATAAAGGATATAGCCTTTACAGATGCAGATGAAGATTATTTTGAAGATACGTTTATATAGAATTTGACATTTAAAATATTGAAATAATGGCACAAGTAATTAACGGTGGTGATTTGATGTTGTTTATTGACGGTGAATCTGTAGCATTCGCTACCAGCCACAAACTAAGTATCAATGTGGAAACAGTGGAAACCACTTCAAAAGACAGCGGTGGTAAATGGGTATCAAAGTCTGGCAGAAAGATCAGCTGGAACTGTAGTACTGAAAACCTTTATTCAAATGACGGTGCAGGTATGACATTTGAATAGTTGTTCGACAAGCTCGTAGCCAGAACTGAAATAGATGCAGTGTTCTGTTTGAAGAAGGAAGATGTGGATGCTGTACCTGCTGAAGGCTGGACTGCTACCGATGCTGCTACAACCAATCCAGTATATTCTGGTAAGGTAATCATAACAGCTTTGGAAGCCAATGCACCCAATGGAGACAATGCGACATTTACAGCATCTTTTGAAGGTGTTGGGGCTTTGACCAAGAAAGCTGTAGCATAAGATATGACAGCCTTTATGCCTATAAGGGTGTAAGGGCTGTTTCTTTTTACTACTTAATGATGTGATGATATGGAAATCAACAACAAGGAATACAAACTTAAATACACATTGAGAGCCTTGTTTATCTATGAACAGATAACTGGTAAGGCTTTCAAGCTGGAGACATTGACCGATGAATATCTTTTCTTCTATTGTGTACTTGCTGCAAACAATCCAGATATGGATCTTACTTTCGATGGGCTTGTAGATGCAATGGATGAAGATGCAGGTATAATGATACAGTTCCAGAACTTTATGAAGAAGGAACTGGAGAGACAGAATATATTCATTACGAATACGGATGCTAAAAAAAAGTACTGACCATAAAGGAAATATATACACTGCTTGTAATTGAAGGTGGTTTAAGTCCAGACTATGTACTGGACACTTTGCAAATGTACGAACTTGAACCGCTTGTAAGCAGCATCTATAGGAAGAACAAGGAAAGCTGGGAACAGACCAGACTGCTAGCCTATATCACTGCATAGGTAAACAGTACAAGGAAACTACAGCCCAGCGATATTATTTCCTTTAGCTGGGATGAAGAAACTACAACTGGTGATACATCCATTAGTAATGATGATGTATAGAGATTGAAGGATAAAGCAAGACAATATATAAACAAGTAATATGGCTGATTTAGTTACTAGGCTACTACTTAACAGTAGTAACTTCGACAACAACATAAGAAAATCATCTTTGCAAATACAACAGTTCCAGAAGATAGGTCAAAGTATTACGGCTACATTGGGTAAGTTTGCTGGTGCTATCGGTGTTGCAATGACAGCCTAGGAAATGCTGGATAGGACTATCAAGAGTTCACAGACTACCAGTGACACTTACGATCAAGTGATGAGGGCTTTGAATGTAACGGTAGATACATTCTTTACGGCTATCGGTACTGGTGATTTCACTGCTTTCAATATGGGGCTATCCAGTATGATAGACAAGGCTGTAGAAGCATAGAAAGCAATAGACAAGCTGGGCAATGCCACTATGAGCTACAGCTACTTTGACACCAAATATAGTGCAGAGCTGGAAGATGCCATTAACAAGGCAAAGGATTTGAGACTATCACAAGCAGAAAGGGATTAGGCTAGGAAAACCGCAGAAGCCATTATAGGCAAGCAGGAAGAAATTACTAGGGAACTATCCAAGTCCATAAACAGTGCCTTGTCCAATGTAATGACAGAAGGTAATGCTCTTAATGCTTCTATGGTAGGTAAGGTAGATTTGGAAGATGTACTGTTACTGGACATTACAGCGAAGGGTGAAGAAAACAAGAAGAAGCTGGAATAGCAGTACAAGGAATATATGGAGATATACAACAAGGTAGTAAAGAAGCATACTGTAAGTACAACAATGAATACAAGTGCTGGGGCTTTTACCCAGTCAAGTACTGATACAACCAAGGTTAATACCGAAATGCAACAGTACAACAAGCAGTACAAGCAGGCTATTCTTTACAATGAGATACTGGTAAAGAAAGGTGATGAATGGCTACAAAGCACTATCCAGATGGCACAACAGTTGGACACTTCAAATAGGAAGCTGACCGAAATGAAGAACAAGACACTGGAACTGACCAACTAGGAAGTAAACAGAAGCATTACTACCACCATCAAGAAGGATCTGCCAGTAGGTTCTTTGGCAGAACTGGACAAGCAGATAGCAGCTAAGAAAACGGAACTTGGTTTAGCTATCAGTGGTGAAGACAGAATAAGGATCAATAAGGAACTGGAAGCACTTACAGAAAAGAAAAGGGTGATAGAGTTCCAGTACAAGTATCCAGAAGCACCCAGTGGAGAATTACCTAAGACTACATTAGCGGTAAGTATGCCAGATATGAAGGGCTTCAAGATACAGAAGAAGGACGATACGGTAAAGAAGCAGACATAGGATAACTACAGCTATGCAGACAGTCTTAATGCAGTTGCTTCTGTAATGGGTGCAGTAACCAATATGACCAATGAAGGTGCTGCTGCTTGGTTAAGTTGGAGTGCCAACCTGCTTAATGCTATAGCTGCTGCCGTACCTGCCATACAAACTATGGTAACCTGTTGACAATCATATAAAGAAAAAGGAGACACATCAGCGTGTCTCCTTTTTCTTCGACCTCTTGCCGTATATGCGCCTTACAACAACGAAGCAGAATATGTTGGCAAAGATAATTCCTATTATATTGAACAACAGGTCATAAGGGTCGTTGCTCCTGTAGGTGGTGAGCTTCTCCTGAAGATACTCCATAAGCCAGCTGAAAAGTACCGGCAGCACCAACGACGAAAACAGGAGGCGCCAGTACCTGACCTTGTAATGACTGCCGTAGTACTCGCACCACAGCACAGTGCTCAACGTGGCATACATGAGGAAATGGGCAATCTTGTCCATGT
>JAEIGA010012336.1_pt1 | contig 12965 bp, 18 predicted proteins | sample 9270691 | NCBI WGS metagenome assembly JAEIGA01 (sample SAMN17057246, study PRJNA624740) | gut metagenome | biome: biome; isolation source: fecal sample | host: Bos grunniens | place: China: Xizang | collected 2019 | reverse complement strand
CTCCATCGGCTCGACGTGGCGCTGTCACGCCACTTGACGTCGTCGACCCCGGCCGCCGCACGACGTCACGACCGACGGACCCACCCTGCGACCGTCGGCGTCGGGGGGCACTCTCGCTACGCTCGTCGGCTCGCTCGCGCTCTCCTACCCCCTCCGCCCTAAAGGGCACTAACCATAAAACACACTTACTTATGCCACTTTCTAGTCCAGCGCTCCAATCGGATACCGACCAAAAGCAATAGTATAAACAATATCCAATTCATATATCTTCCTAACGGAAGTTAAACTTTGTTATTGTGTCAGACCCGAAAAATAGTTAAAATGTAAGAAAAAATTGCAATTCTCCGCTCTAGCTCCGATGCAACTCCGATCAACCTCCGATGCTTGTCCGTTTCGGAAATAATTTGTAACTTTGCCGACGTTAAAATATGTCTAACCCTAAACACGTAGCAAGTATGAAAAAGAAAATTTGGTCTGCTGTCGCAGAGATCCTCAGAATAATTGCAGCCCTCCTGGCTGGTTACACCGGTGCATCACTTTAAATACATTATTATATGGCACGTAACATGAATTGGGCACTTGACCCCAGACAACCACGACGCAGCTCCGCTGCTCCTGCTGCCCAGGCTCCAGCCAAGGCGAAGTCCCAAAAACCTGCTAAAGCAGAGGAGGAGTAGCCATGGGAAAGGCCGTTGGTATTGGCTCACAGTTTCGCGGTAAGGTAGGCAATGTTATTGGCTACCTCACCAAGAATCGTGCTGGCCGTTATGAACAAACCGTGAAAGGCTACCAACCCGTGGTGGCCAATCCTCAGTCCTACGCACAAGCGCTTGCGCGTGTTCCCGTTGGCCCAGTCCAACGCATATGCTCTGCCCTCCTGCCACTCATCCAGCGTGGCTTCGAGGGCACTGCCTATGGCGACCCCTCAAAGAATGAGTTCCTATCATACAACTTGAAGTACTTCCGTGGCCCCTACATGCCCAAGGGCACTGTTAGCGTCCCTCCAGGCCCAATGCTCATCTCCAAGGGTTCCCTACGTTCAGTCAACGTATTATACATGGCTGAACCTCATGAAAATCCATATCTGGAGTGGGATCTCAGTTTAAGAAACCTTTCTAGTGGTTCCAAGATTGGTACTTTGGCCAGACGCCTTCTTGATTTAAATGCATGGTTGGTACCAGGTGAGCAACTGACTTTCGTATGGTGTTTGCTTGATCACGACCAATATGTTTGGCAATATTGGTCTCTTATCCTCGATGTGACTGACGAGCGGACCTTACCAAGTTGGTTTGGAGACGTTGAGGAGTTTGAAGATCAGTTATCTTTCATTTTCAATGATACTGCCAATGGTGTCTCTGTCTGCGCTGCTGGCTGCATCCGTTCACAACCCTACGGTGATTCTTCTTTCCGTCGCTCTACATGTATTCTGGAGTGTAACCAAGAGATAGAACTTTATAATGACGCAGCTGCCGTGCAAAATGCTGTCGCATCTTACCGCGATGGCGAGGATACTGAGGATTGGGAGGATGATCCCACGCCCGAGTACCAGAAGATTGCGTACCTCTGTATGGTTACTGTCACAAGTAACATGCTCATTCTGGGCTCGCCCATCACTCCCTCAGGTGAGGAATGCCTGGGGTACGTAACGAAAGGTGGTGATATTGGAGTCTTCTATGTGTACAACAACACTGCAAATTCCAACGTCCTCATTGATGGCAAGGCCCAGCCTATGACTACAACTGTTGCTGGTTCTACCGCTTACTACCGCTTCAACGGCTCCTATCAGCCTGCACGAGTGTACAGTTCAATCTATGGCACAATGTAACTCTCGATAGTGTTTCAGCCTGCTACTCTGGTTGCTGGCTCCGCTCTATAATCTTCAATCCATATTAATTATTAACTTACAAATTTTTACAACTATGGCAAAAGGTATTGGCCTTATTGGCAATTTCCGTGGTAAGGTTGGTAACATGGTCGGTTACAACCTCAAAGATTCCAACAACAAACAGACCCAGGGCGTACGTGTTTATCAGCCCATCGTGAAGAACCCCAAGACCTACGCACAGGCAGAGCAGCGTGCAAAGCTGGCGCCCATCAACGCCACCTATCGTGCACTGAAGATGATCATCGATCGTGGCCAGGAGGGTAAGGCCTATGGCAACAAGTCACGCCTGGCATGGCTCAGCGACGCCATGAAAGCATTCAATGGCGGTTGGTTCGAAAAAGGTGCTACCATCACCGCTCCCGCTCTCGTTCCCCTGACAAAGGGTAGCCTGTATAATTTACTCGAATTTGATGTCACTGAATCTGCAGTGGCGGTTCTGGATGGTCCTCTGGAGGGTGATTCTTTGAATACGGTTGGTGCTGTTTCTACTGCCTTAATGTCATTGGATCTGGGCTTAAAGGCTGGTGACCAAATCACTTTCGTTGCCGTTACTTCTTCTAACACTGGTATTTCATGTGGTTTTACAAGTATTAATATCGACACTGAATCAACTGATGCCCTACCTACTGGCGTTATTGTCGAAAATGGAACATTGCAATATCGTTTTAACGCTGGTACTCTCGTTGCTGGAGCTATCATCATTTCTCGAGAGGGTGACGGTGGTCAGCACTTGCGCACGTCTACTTCACTTATTGCAAATGATGCTTATCCTACAACCACTCAGGGCGCTGCAGCCAAGGCGGCCGCTATCAAGTCTTACATGTCTGGTGGCAGCAACACCGACTGGGCTGAAGAGTCACTCCAGGGTTAAACAATCAAGAATGCAGCGCCCATCCGCTGCATTCTTCATCTCTTTCTGAATCAATCATCGTTTATCAAGTTATTGCTACATGAAGCGTGAGTTAACAGTGAAACTCTTCTGTGCAGTGCTGCTCATTGTGAGCAGCATTGCACTAGCTTCTTACCAGACTGTCTACGAAAAGGATATCGCCGGAGGTGTCCTCATGTATATCGCACAGGCCTTCCTCCTGGCTGGCTCCATCTTCGGCCTTGATTACTACGTTCACCGTTTAACCGACAAACATGCTTAAATTCCTCCCACGCTCTGAGCGTGCCTCAGGTGACCTAAAAACCCTCTACCAGTGTTGTGACATTGGCCGTGGTCGTCCGCAATGGAATTCTAGTGGTACGCAGCTCGGTACCGATGGTAATTGTGCCTATTGCAGGTATCGCGGTTCATGGACGTCTTATAATGGTTATACAGAGTGTTCAGCGAAGCATGCATGCAGTCGTGGTTTATACCCTTTTATCAAAATGGGACGACCACTCAACGACAGCATCGCAGAAGATATCGAATATCCTGAAGGTAATGAGTTCTATTGGAGGGCTACCGGAATATTCAAACAAATTAAATTTGAAGGGGTTCCTCTATACGTACAACTCTACGTTATTTCCTCAGACCAAGGGCAATGCAACGCTAATTGTTGGTACCATGCATGGCGACTGGCCAATAAGCGTACATGGCGTCAGTGTGGTGAAACACACCTTTGTCAGAACAATGGTTCTCTGTGGTTCTTGATGATACCGACAGACTCTGAACTATGCGATGAATTCTTGCAACAATTCTAGACCCATGAACAAAAAACCCATCCCCCGCGGCATCCGCAACAACAACCCGCTCAATATCCGCATCGGCAATGTCTGGCTGGGCGAAGTCCGTGAACCCACCGACCCCGACTTTGAGCAATTCATCTCTATGGTCTACGGTGTGCGTGCTGGCTTCGTACTACTCCGTCGTTACATACGCCACTACCACCGCACCACCATCCCCCAAGTCATTGCCGCATGGGCGCCATCCACCGAGAATAACACCGGGGCTTACATCACAGCTGTCTGCCAGATGTCGAAGATCTCCCGTGATGAAACCCTCGACTACTACAACCAAGACCAGATGTTCCGACTCATGGACGCCATGATCTTCCACGAGTGCGGCCAGCATATCAACGAACAACATATCCGTGATGGCTACCGGTTCGCTTGATTTTCTTTACCTCATTTTTTTTTATATAAATGCTTTTTTAGGTTATACGGAATAGAACATTCGATTATTAACTAATTGTTGGGCAACAGCGGTTGCCCTTTTTTGTGCTCAGATGGCGCGTGGTTCCTCCGGACCATCGCTCCACCACCAGCCATGACGCAGCTGTTTTACGTAAAACTACGTAAACTTTTACGTTCCGTTTACGTAACTTTTTCCAAATTTTCTTGCATTTGTCCTGGTTCTTTCGTAACTTTGCCCTCGGTTTAGGATAGTGGGCAACGCAGAGGTGCGACCCATGAACGTAAGACCACCGCTTCAGCAGAAATGCAGACACAAGCGCAGCTACGGAGAGATCCTCGCTGCGCTTTTCTATTTATCATAAAGGAATACAAAAGTTCGTTCTATTGAACATACTGCGTATTCTTCGATAAAATAGAAATCAAGCGGTTTACGTTTACACCTCATGTATAAACAATTAAACCGCATTTCTATGAAGCAGAAATCATCTAAAGAAGCCATCCTCACAATGATGCAGGATGCTCAACAATTCAAACGTGTATGCCATTGGCGTAAAGCGGCTGTTGAAGTTTACTCAGACTACATCGATGCTGAATACCGAGAGTCTGGTACTGTCCGTACCATCCCAGAAAACCATGCTGACGAATGGCGCATGTTTGCTAGTGGTGATGAAATAGTCTTTATTTTTACTTACTACTACGAAGCCGAAGCATTATGAGCGAACTCGTCCTATCATGCTTTAAGTACAAGGCGGTCATCTCTGATGATGGCCGCCATTGCAAAGTCATTGACCCTGATGGCGTGGTTCGTGGTGAAAACCTTACTACCCAACAGGCTCTTGACCTACGCTATGAGTTATACGAAAAAGAGATTGACGAACGCAATCGTCGGGCCGATCGTCAGCGCACTGCCCGTCAGTTGTCCTTTGATTTTTAAATGATTCCTATGAACAAACTTCTCCCCGCAGACCTAAAGGCCATCGCCTTGTCAGCGTGGCTCTTCTTCAGTGAACGAGGCTTCGCTTGCGACCTCATTCACGAAGAGGATGCCACACATGTAGAGTTGCGTATCTGCTATGAAGATACGCGTGACCTTCCTCGATGCCCCATTCTGGAGCAATCGCACTTCTCTTGTGAAATCACCCGTGTCGGCTATTCCGACATGGTTTGCCGTTACTACATACCGGACTTATTCATCTGATTATGTTACGATACCACTATTACGTATCTGCAGGCCCACAGTGTGACGATTCCACACGCATCTACAAAGTTGCCGTTGGTACCAACCTGCAAGCCCAGCGTGACTTTCAGTTCTTGACTGATTACGCAGCTCAGCACGGTCATTACTTCGCGATCGTCAGCGACGCTTCCGACATCTTCATCATGAAGTTGCGTCGTTCCCTGGCTGAATATGATGTACAGTTGACCTATTGTTCCTCCCGTGACCTTGTCCGGCTCTTCAAGGATGCCACCGGCACCGCCCTCAAACCAGCTGTGCTCAGGTCAATCCACTCTCAGCAGACTCTCACTAATATTAACTATCGAATTTCATCTAATCTCGCCCGCAGGGCTTCATCTCCTGCTAAGCGGTAACGTAAAAAAACCTAAGCATATGAACGAAGACAAAGATACCATTCTTGGCGCCATCATAATCAATGGATTATTTATCACAGTCTGGTGCCTTGTGAAGTTTTTACCCCTTTTATTTTGTAAGCTATGAAGAAAGAAGTTAAGCGTACACCCATCACCTTTAATGGTGAGGATGGATTTGAAGTCCTTTATGAAGACACCGAAATTTGGCAAGGAGATGCATGCCAATTCTGCATGTATGAAGAATCGTTTGGATGGGATGAATGTGTTGCATCATGTGACATTGTTCATGGTTGCGGTTTAGGACAATCTACATATTTTCAATTCGTTAAATAACACTTATATTAACCCTTTAAATTTTACAACTATGTTTATTTCAACAGTTATTGGTAACATTGGCGCAGACGCGCAAGTTAAGAACAAAGATGGCAAGGAATTCATCGTATTCCGTGTTGCCCACAATGAAGTTTGGACTGACCAAGCAGGAACGCAGCATTCTACCACTATTTGGGTAGACTGCATCATGAATGGCAAGCCCAAGGTGACAGAGTTTCTCAAGGCTGGTACCCAGGTCGCAGTGGTTGGTACCACTACACTACGCACCTACTCCAGCGAGAAACAACGTGCAATCGTGGCTGGAGCAACTATCCGTGTCGAAAGTGTGCAGCTGCTTGGTGGACAGACCGACGATGTACCGAGTCGCCTCTATGATGATAACGGTGCCATGCATGATGTCCACAAGGCCTACTACTCCGACGTGAAGGACTGCAAGCTACAGTCACAGCGTGGCGATCGTTTCAATGTCGATGCCAACGGTTGGATAACCAAAGAGACCACCACTCCCGAAGCATCTGCTTCGGGTGATGCTACCGACCAATCACAACAAAATGCCGATGGAAGCCAACCTCAAATTTTCTAGAGTTTTCGATGAACGTGTCAACTCGCTGATGGCAGACCACTACTGCAAGCGGGTTGACACTCGTCTGCCTCACTTGTGGCTCGTCCGTTTGCATCACATGTCGAACGGCAACGATGTAGTGCTCCGTGGTTATCCCCTTGATCACCTGATCATCCAGACTACGAATCTAATCGTCACCCACAAGGAGATTGTCGAATAGCATACTCAGGTTCCATATGTCATTGCTCGAACACAAAGGCAAGCAGCGGTGTGTCAACCTCGACTGGCTAGAGGTGCACTGCTATGAACCAGTCAACGACCCGCACAACGCGAATTATTTCCGTCGTGCGGGCCTTGACGTGTCCGAACGTGAATATGGTACCCGAGTGTATCGTGAAATGTTTACCGTCAGTGATACCATAGGTAACCCGTTCGTCGAAGTTCGACGTAATCCATTCTCGCAGGGTTTCGGTGGCATCCATGATGCCCGTGAAACTCACCTCCGACTAGTTAACGCAGCTTGTTACTACGACGATGCTGTGCAGCGCCTGCAACAGTTCATGGATGCCTTCGGCTACGAATTCTCCCGAATCGTCCGTGTCGACATCTGCATGGATTTCGAGTACTTCGACCAGCATGATGATCCTGCAAAGTTCCTCGCACGTTACTATGCTCACCGTTACGCCAAAATCAATCAAGGTAACATCACCTCTCATGGCGCTGACAAGTGGTCGGGCCAAGAGTGGAACTCCGTTTCGTGGGGCTCCCCTACCTCAGCTATCGGCACCAAGTTCTATAACAAGACCATGGAACTCTACGACCAGAAGTCCGGCACCTACAAGAAACCTCATATCCGGTATGCCTGGCTGAAATGCGGTCTCATAGATGATTTCCACAAATGCTTGAAGAAGAATGACGATGGATGGTACACTCCTCAGATCTGGCGTGTCGAGTTCTCCATCCGTTCTGCCGTGAAAAAGTGGTTCACCATTGAACTCAATGGGGAGGAAAAGCACTACCAGTCCATCCGCAACACCCTGGACATGTACGATGGCAGAGAGAAACTGCTCACCCTCTTTGCATCCCTCTCCCAGCACTACTTCCACTTCAAGTACTTCGAAGAGGGCCAACGCAAAGACCGTTGCCGTGACAAGGTGCTCTTCGATTGGTCGGGTGTTCAGATGACCTACAAAGTTGGCCGTGACGATTCCATGAAACTCCTGGGTGAAGGTGGCAAGCAACGTCGCCCCTATGACTCCCTAATTCGTAAACTCAAAGAGTACCGCGAGGCCAACTACCGTAAAGACATCGTAGATGCCTGTCAGGTTATCATTGCAGCCATCGAGGGTGATTACCTCCGCTCAGACCTCCGCAATCCCTTCTCATGGCAAGATCTGCTAGCCCTGCAGCAGGCCCTCTCTCGTAAAGACTCAGGTGACGACACTGATGTGGCCGTACTGATGAAAGAAATCAAAGAACTCCTCAAACTCAACGACAAAACAGCAATTTTCTGATGAAAAAGACCACTACTCCCTGCAGTTTTCTGCAGGGCTCATCCGCTAGAAAAAGGCGGTACAGTAGTACCGCCGTCGGATTTCCAATCCGTAACGACCAGAAGTCCCATTCTCAGAGGGTTTCCAATGGTTTCCCCTCGTGGGTAGGCGCGCGCTGTGCGTACACATACGTGCAGGCGCACGACAATTGCGTACATTCGCATTCGAATCGACTTAACAAGAGCATAACAGAGGCACATATTCGACTCGCATTCGACGCTTTTACCCCCAACGAGCGCCAAAAAAATTGCCCACGAAAGCCCACTCAGCGACCCACGATGCACCACTCAGCGACTCACCACCAGCCCACGATGCACCACTCAGCGACCCACGAAGCACCACTCAACGACTCACCACCAGCCCACGAAGCACCACTCAACGACTCACCACCAGCCCACGAAGCACCACTCAACGACTCACCACCAGCACACGAAGCACCACTCAGCGACTCACCACCAGCCCACGATGCACCACCAAACGACCCTTATTCTACCCACGAAGCTGTCCTGGTTCGCTTGCGATTAACTTACGGTTCACTTGGGAGTCACTTGACGCAGCTCAAAACTCATCCAGCACCGGTTCACCATACATTCCGGGCAAAATCACAGACATATCCTGGTTCATTCACAATTCATTAATAGTTCGACTCAATGCAACACTCAATCACCCCTCTACGTGTCCTCATAGCTTGTGAGGAAAGTCAACCGGAATGCATCGCCTTTCGCAACCTTGGTCACGAAGCATACTCCTGCGACATACAAAAATGCCGCCCAGGTGGCCACCCAGAATGGCACATTCATTCCGACGTCCTTCCTCTCCTTGACGGTCTACAGGACTTCCTTACACAAGACAACACTCCCCATCACGTCGACTCATGGGACCTTATCATCGCCCATCCACCCTGCACCTATCTCTGCAAAGTCAGTAGTGTACAGCTGACTAAGCATGGCCAAGTCGACCCCGTGAGACTATGCAAACTGAAGATGGCCCGAGACTTCTTCTTCCGTTGCCTCCGTGCACAAGCCACCTATGTAGCTGTTGAGAATCCGCTACCTATGGCCCTTGCACAACTACCAGCACCGTCCTGTTTCATTCAGCCCTCATGGTTTGGCGTGAAGTATACCAAGAAAACCCTCTATTGGCTCCGCAACCTCCCACCCATCGTCCCTACTCTGGAATATCCCAACCCCAAACAGTTCGTCAGAGCATCGCGCGGTAAGTACCGCTCCCGAACCTTTCCAGAAGTTGCACAAGCCATCGCCACTCAATGGTCACAGTATATCCTCGATGATCTCCGCAAACGAAACCTCGAACGCATCTCATCCGTCTTCGAATAATTCACCCTCAAACACTATCACAACAATGAACAAACAACTCCAGTCCAAGATAGACTACTCCATCCAACTTATCCGCAAGGCCGAGAAAACAGCCCTACGATACCGACCCGAAGGCTTCTTCGTGGCCTTCTCAGGTGGCAAAGACTCACAAGTCCTCCTCAAACTCACCCTGCTTGCAGGCGTCCACTATACCGCAGAACACCGTCTTACCACCATCGACCCGCCCGAGAATGTCCACTTCATCAAACAACATTATCCAGAGGTGCAGATTGTTCGTCCCAAGCTATCCTTCTGGCGACTCTGTTTGAAATATCGCATGTTACCAAATCGACGCATGACGTTTTGCTGTCACGACCAGAAAGAATTAGTCAACGAGCATTCTGTAACCCTCACAGGAGTCCGAAGAGCAGAATCAGCACGTCGAAGCAATCGCCCAGAAGTATACCTGCAAACACGCAGGCGTCACCCAGAATTCACACAAGGCACCCTCGAAGAATTCACCAAATACCAAGAGATCGTCGTGGACTGTCTTCGTGGTAAAGACAAACTCACAATCAACCCCATCCTTTATTGGAGTGACGAAGACGTTTGGGACTTCATCCATCACTACGACCTGCCAATCAATCCACTCTACACCAAAGGATATGCGCGTGTGGGATGCTTGTTCTGTTGCCTGGCTAATTACAAGCATATCAAACGGGAGGCAGAACAATACCCACTCTATTACCAGGCATTCTTGCGACTCATCGCCCGCATCCGGAAAGCCAACCAAGAGGCAAAAGGCATCGACTATTGGGCAGGCCTAACCGATGAAGAATACTTCTGGACGTGGGCCCAAAAGAAGTCAATTGACAAGGCTCGTTCAGAAATCGCTCAAGGAACCTTTGTCCTTCGACCCTAGCTTTTTACCATCCACCACCACTCCCTGCAGTTCCCTGCAGGGTTTTTTGTGTTCAAATGAACTAATGCCTGGTTGAATCCTGCGCACATCCTCCGCTACGCTCCGGATGCTCCCCTGCGGCTCCAATGCTATCCCGTGTGGCAGTGTCGGCCGCCGTGCCGCCGTCGCGGGCCCGCCTTACGGCGAATGGCCCGCTCGTGGCGGCCGCCGCCCTCTCCTCTCCGCTCTTCGTGTGCTCAGCTCCTTCCCTGTGAATCTGTGTCGGTCGCCGTGCCGCCGTCTCGGGCCCGCCTTGCGGCGAATGGCCCGCTCGTGGCGGCAGCCGCCCTTTCCTCTCAGCGCTTCGCGTGCTCCGTGCGTAGTTCCTCCGCTACGCTCCGGAATGCGCTCGCGCCTCCAGTGCGCTTCGTGCGGCAGGGCATGGCAACACCGCGCCTTATTGCCGTGCTGGCTTCCAGAGCCCAGAGACCAGTCTTAACGCCTGGTTTTCTCTGGGCTCTGGAAGCCAGCACCGCAGACGCTGCGGCCCGTGGCTTCGCCACCTGCCGCTGTTGCCGTGCCCTGCCTGCACTATCGCACACCTCCGGCGCTCGCAACCCCCTGCTCCCTATAGGTCGCAGGGGAGAGCGGTAGCGGCTATGGCCGCTTTCTTTTTCATGCGCTTCGCGCCTCCGTGGTGTGCTCAAGGCCAAGACCGCCATGATGGTGGCTTGCTCCAGTGTGCCCGAATCGCCAGGGCCCCAGGCTTCGCTACGCTCCGCATTGGTGCTCTGGCGATTCGGACACACCTACGCGCCAACACTCGTCGCTACGCTCCTCGCTCCATCGTGGCGCTCTTCTGGCCTTGGCACACCACTACGGCGCTCGCTTGCATGCAGGCTCCGATAAATCTGTCGCATCTCGGCCATGAAGCCTCGATGCTCCTTCGTGGGCTACCGCCCACACCCGCTACCATCGCCAATCCAATCTGTCGCATCTCGGCCATGAAGCCTCGATGCTCCTTCGTGGGCTACCGCCCACACCCGCTACCATCGCCATCACAATCTGTCGCATCTCGGCCATGAAGCCTCGATGCTCCTTCGTGGGCTACCGCCCACACCCGCTAACATCGCCATCACAATATTGATGCGGACATCCTGCGCGTGTGCTCCCGCGGTCGCTTCGCTCCCTTGGGGGCCGCTCTCGTTCGCTGGGGCGCTCGCTACGCTCGCTGTTTCCCTGCGCTCTCTCGTGCGTGGGGGCTGGCCTTGCGGGGTGGGGGCCCGCTCGCTTCCGTTCCCGCGCCGGCGCTCTCCCTGTCGGTCGGCGCCGCCGCTGGTCGCTCCGCTCGCTACCTAGTCGATAGTCCGGTGCCGCAGGCTGCGGGGGGCTAGCTTGCCCCCCCAGTCCCCCTGCTGCGGTGTCGCTTCCCTCGCCCTACGGGCGTGGGTCGCTCCACCGCCCAGGAATGAAACCCCCTGCTCCCTATAGGTCGCAGGGGAGAGCGGTTGCGCCCTACAGGGCGCTCCTTTTTCATCGGCTACCGCTTTGTCCGCTACTCCAGTATCGGGCGTTCTTGGGTCGGTGTTGTCGCTGCCGCTCCTCGACGATGCTTTGTGGGGTTTTTGTCTGTCTTGGGCTGCCGCCCGCTGGGTTACTTCTGCTGGTGTTTTCCACTGCCCCCTGACGGGCGCATACCGACTGGCGCGGTATGTCGGTCGCGGGTCCCCGCCCGCTCCCTCCTGGCTCGCGGGGGCCCCCGTCCCCTGCTTCGCTTCCCCCGCTCGCTACGCTCGCGCCCCGCCACGGCGGTCGGGGCTTTGGGAGAGCGGTGTCCCGCTTCGCGGTGCTTTTTTTTCGGCTACCGCCGTGGGGGTTCCTTAGCGGGCTGTCGCTACGCTCCGCGTCCTGCTCAGGTCGCTTTCGGCATTGGCGGTCGGGCGCTATTTATCCCTGCCTGCCGTGCTTTCGCTGGGGGCCTGTGGCGCTATCGCGCTACTGTCCCCCTACTTCAGCACCGCAGCCAGGGTAGCGCCCTCAAGGCCGCAGGCTGGTCGGCATCGCTTCGGCGATCCCCTCTCGCTCCCGCGCATCCCCTAAACCTCCGCTTTGCTCTGGTTTCGGGGATGCGCTCCCGCTTCTGGGGAACGCCTTTCGCTCTGCCCGTGCGCAGAGGCTGGCGCTTTTAAGGGCTGACAGGTGGGGCTGGGGGCTCTGCCTTCGGGGCGCGTCGGCCGCATGTTCCGTCTTCAGCGCATCGTCTCCGCTTCCGCTCCGGCGATGCGCTTTCGCCTACACGTGCGCCCGACGCTTTCGGCCGTGGGATGCCTCCCGTTGGTCGCCATCCCACGGCCTTCCCCTTCGGCGTGCCCTCAGCCCCACCTGTTATCAGCCCTTGCGCCTGCCTTTCTGCTTCCGGGCTGTGCCGACCTGCCTGCCGCCTTGCCGCCAATGCCTATCGCTCCCCTCGCGTCCGCTGCGTCCTCGCTCCTGTCGTCACTCGGCCGCGCCCGCTTTTCAACCCCCACGGCTACCGCTTTGCCCGCCGTCGCCGGTCTTGGGTCTCCATCGGCTCGACGTGGCGCTGTCACGCCACTTGACGTCGTCGACCCCGGCCGCCGCACGACGTCACGACCGACGGACCCACCCTGCGACCGTCGGCGTCGGGGGGCACTCTCGCTACGCTCGTCGGCTCGCTCGCGCT
>JAEIGA010012335.1_pt1 | contig 12965 bp, 13 predicted proteins | sample 9270691 | NCBI WGS metagenome assembly JAEIGA01 (sample SAMN17057246, study PRJNA624740) | gut metagenome | biome: biome; isolation source: fecal sample | host: Bos grunniens | place: China: Xizang | collected 2019 | reverse complement strand
GGGGTGGTTGATGCACGGCTGAATCTCGCCATTCACCTTTGCCCAGACCAGATGGAATCGGCAGACAAGGTCGCCCAGAGGCGTGGGAGGTATGCTGAACTCTTCACGGTTGCCAGCCACAGAAAGCTGCTGCGCGGGGTACAAGCTCATACCGATGCCTCCTTTCTATCCTTATGAGGCTGTGCGGATTGCTTCAACTTATCCAAACAGGCATTGCTGATGGCAGCTTCGCGAGCATACAAAGGCTCAAGGGTTGCTTTGGTTCGCCTGTAGGACTCTTCATCGTCTCGCATGGCGGCAGCACCCAATTTATGGGTGAGCTCCAGCAATCGAATGGTTAAGTCACGGGCTTCCTTTGCCAGAGCATAGATAACAATATCCTCGGGTTCATCACCTGCGTAGAACAGACCGGAAATCAAGTTCCAGCCTTTAAGGCTCTGTACCAGATTTGCTACCTGCTGGCTTATCTCTTCCGCATTGCGGGTCTTGTTTGTGATAGGTTTCATAATTGTGAATGAGGGGTTGTTGATATGTGGCCTCATTCCGTAACACAGGCAAAAATCCTTATCTGGAGGATTTTGTCAGCAAAAGTTAGAAAACTTGCATCGCAGTAAAAATTTTGATAATATTGCAGCCAACGATTATGTCTAAAGTCTTAAAGTTCCAACTACTGCTAAAAAATGTGATTTGGAGGCTCTCTCCTTGCTTCCTGTACCAGCTTGCTAAAGCATTCACAAAAATCAAACCGGGATTAGGTATAGATTTCTCGGAATTGGATGATTTTAAGGATTCTCTTCCATGCTACGACGCTATTCCCTCTAATCTACAGGATATATATAATCGTTTCAAAGCAAACGTAAGAGACAAACTAGCATCATTGAAAGCTAATGAGAAAAAGAATGAAAAACTAATGATTCATTCTCATATCATTGCTATGTGTATTGACTTAGATGTTTGCGATGCCATAGAAGAGTTTTCAAAGGTAAACAGAGGCAGCTTAACTGTAGAGAATTACGTTGTTAAAGTTTATATCATGCATGGAGTAGATCCTTTACAACAAGCATTGCGCATATATGGCTCAAAGAGACCCAAAAGCTACAATTACTATGTCCCCATGCGAGCCTTGTTTAAAGAATTACTCATACCACGAGAACCAACTAAACAACTTATAAAAATAGCAGAGGACACGTTATCATTATTCTTCAAAAAGCAATATGACTCGCCATTATGCAATATATCCGTGGGTGCATATGCAGAACAGGTTTACTTGGATATAAGCCATGCAGGAGCTTGCATTCAGGGTGAAAAAACAGAAGATTCAGAGTCCCAAGATACAGGAAGTTATGTTCTACAACCAGTTGAATATGACACCATTATTTACGATATAAATACGGGGGACTTACGTATACACATGGAAAAGGACAGAAAGCGCATACTCAATTTTTATGTACAAGTAGTGGGCGAAATCTTTTTCCAGCAAAAAACGTTTTGGGGAAAAGAAGCAAAGTATACACTTATACCGCTTTTCAACATAACAAAGGCAGGCTTAAGAAAACTTTTAGACGTGTCTAATCTCAAAGATTTCAAAGATGAAGAACGAGGAAATTTGAGAAAGATTCGTTTATGTGAAATCAACTACTCAAGAGCCAGCGCAAATTGTTCTACGTCAACCAGAACACTGAAAAATGACGTGTGCCTTATCAATGACCTCGAAACAGATGATGAGAAACTCATTGGAGAGGGGTATCAAGTAACACGTGCAAAATTTGCTTTTGATTTTGGAGCCATTGAATCACAGGTCAGTACAGTAAACATGAACCTAATGCCGGCAAGACGAAGTTACGAAGGATCCGAAGAATTATGTGGTGTTGACCAATGGCTTGAACACTCTGGCTTTATTTGTAAAACAGAAGAGCGTGCAGAACGACCGGAATGGTACGATGCGATGAGTGAAAGAGACAGGGCAAAGTATGCTCCCAAAGTTGAAATTATTGACCCAAGTATTGTAACAGAGGGATTGCCATTGTTTAATCAGCAGTACAGTCAACCTACTGATGAAGAACTTACTTAAATTCGTACGGCTTCATAAAGGCTTAAATGCAGCGCAAAGAGATTGGGAGCTTGCCTTTGGGGCTGGCTTCAGGAAAACTTTAGCCAATGGGAAATTGCAATTTGATAGAGGCGCCCCAATCTATCAGGTGATGGATGAATTGAGACCGGGAGAGATGTGTGAAGTCTATCCGGAATACGGTATGTATCGAAACACGAGTTATGCAGAAAACACGAGAGAATTTACCGAAATCAACGCATTGACTCCAGTAAGAGTAACTTTTCAATCTTTTGCAAAAGAAATCGCTCGTGCTCTTTCTCTGGATGTCCACAAAGTAACCCAAAATGAAATCGTGGCTAATCTTCTTGCGTTGAGACTGAATGCCATTCCCATATACATCAGTCTAGCGACATCGGTTTCAGAGATGCAGAGACACATAGATAATGTTATTCATGACAAAGATTGCTACATACTCTCCTTGCTAGACTTTAGCAGCAAAATAGGACACTTACAAATTGATTCAAAAACGAGGCTTACAACTATTTCTCATTATGTTAATCAGGAGGAGCAAACGCTAATATTGCATTCTGTAGAAAACGTGTCAATTATAGACGAATGCAAGGCTTTGCAGAATCCGACTAAACACTATGGCGCACTTTGCAAGCGTCCCCCAGAGGCAGACTATACAGCGTTTCATTTTAAGGTAATCACTATTAGCGATGATATAAACGAATGTCCCTATTCAGATTTGTTTTCCTGCTGGTATGATGGTCAAGCCGAACCAAAACCGAGATTAGCACGAAGCATTCCTGAGTTTTGTTATGATGCTAAAACTTTAGGAGACGCTTGGCTAATGATGAGACATTATGCCTTACGGGAAGGAGTGATGATGCCATCCGTTAGCAATAAGACGCAGCATAACCGTTCTCAGATGAGGAGTGGAGTGTTGACTCCTTTGCTAAATAGAATAGCAGGAATGCCAGAAGAGGAAAAACCCTTTTATCAGGCAGGGAAAAAAAGAGGTAGTAAGGTACGATTTAAAGTCCACAATGAGGTAATAAATCAATCTGTATATCTTTCTCGCTACAGCTCCACAGAATACCAAGATTACTTGGAATCGCATAATGGCGTAGACTAAGTTGGCTTTTTGAGGCTAACTTCTTCGAAACTATCAGGTGGTTTTTCGCCTGATAGTTTTTTTGTGTTTTTTTGCACAAACGAACAGCATTGATAATCAGAGGTTTATTGATTCTATAATCTTTCAAAAGCATCATCTGAAATAAAAAGTATCAGCTGAAAAATGGGTAGTGATGAAAGTCACCCCATTTACAGAAAAAGAAATCAGAATCGTAACCTCCGCATGCAACAGCTTTGCCGAAGAAATCGCTGATGCTACAGGTATCAATCCTTGCCATATCCAAGATATAGCGAGTGACCTCATGGTACAAGCTATTCGAATAGCTCAAAATTACCAGCCCGGGAAAAACGCACGTAGTACCTATGTGTATGAAATGCTAAAGCTCCGCAAAGATGGCTACATCTCATCATTACACTGTGATAGGCGAGCAGAACTTATAAATCGGGTCTACATCTCAGCTCATGAGCAATCAACCAGTAACGAGGATGAACACAACCGATTCCTTGATAAATTTGCTTTTGACCATCCAAAGCAAGTTCTCATATCTGACATACGTTCTCGTTATGAAGCGTTAAGTGTTATAGAAAAAAAGCTAGCAGATGAACTCAGAGACGGCGTAAGCGAAGCCGACAGTAAACTCGGCCTGAGCGAATGGGAGTACCGGTGCTTAAAGAACACACTTAGAGAAAAATTCCAAGATTTGAAGAATTATTCTCAAGACTCAGAATTTTACCTGTGTAACGGAATGAAGGCACGAATAACCTACGACAACTAATGAACTCATTACTCCCATACCAAAAAGAACACGCCGACAACATTGCGGCATCCATCGCTCAGCACCGAGTAGCCCTCGATGCGAGTGACCCCGGCACAGGTAAAACTTATGTCGCATGCTCCGTGGCTGCACGCCTCGGCAAGCCTGTGGTCATCGTCACCACCAAGGCTACCGCTCCCAACTGGGAGTCGGTGGCCGCCGGGTTCGGTATCAAGCCTATCCTCGTGAGCAACTACGAAAAGGTGCGTATCGGCAAGTTGCCGGAATGCCGCCGCAGCGGCAACCGCTATGTCTGGAACGTCCCGCAGGATGCGCTCATCATTTTTGATGAATGTCAGAAATGCAAGGGGCGCACCAGCCTGAACGCAAAACTGCTCATCGCCGCACGCGCCCAGCATCTCCGCATTTTGCTCTGTTCCGCAACAGCGGCCAGCAATCCGCTGGAGATGCGGGCTATCGGCTTTGCACTCGGGCTGCACACCATCACCGACTTCTGGGCATGGACTGTGCGTTACGGTGTCCGCGAGACCCCGTTCGGCATGAAGTTCACCGGGGGAGAGTATTACCTCAAGGCTCTTCACGAGAAGATTTTCCCCTCTCGCGGTAGCCGCCTCCGTATCGCCGATATCCCGGACTTCCCAGAGACCGTCATCGAGTCGGCTATCATCGACACCGGCAAGGCTAAGGACATCCAGCGCGTGTACGACACCATGCGTAAGGAACTCAAAGAAGCCGAGCTGGAGCAGAATAAAGCAGCTCTGGCCAGTCTTGCCGAACGCATGGAAGCCCGCAGGGCCAGCCAGATGACAATCGTCCTCCGCGCCCGCCAGGCGGTGGAGCTTCACAAAGTCCCGGCGATGGTGGAAATGACTCGCGATGGTATCGAGGAGGGAATGAGCGTGGTCCTGCTGGTGAACTTCACCGACACCATCCGTGAGCTATCAGAGAAACTCGATTGCCCCCACATCATCCACGGCGGGCAGACCGCAGAGGAACGGCAGGACATCATCGACCGCTTCCAGCGCAACGAGATTCCGGTCGTTATCGCAAACATTCAGGCAGGTGGCGTAGGTGTGAGCCTCCACGACCCGAGCGGCCAGCGTCCCCGCCTGAGTATCATCTCGCCCACATTCTCCGCACAGGATCTGCGCCAGGCACTCGGGCGTGTTCACCGCAGCGGTGGTGCGGCCAGCATCCAGAAAATCTGCTTTGCTGCCGGAACTTGCGAAGAAAAGACCGCCAAGAGTTGCGCAGCCAAGCTTGCGCAGATTGACCTGCTCAACGATGGCGACATGCAGCCTTTCCCCCTCCAGTAAACCTTAACTCATCCCTATCTCCCATGACAACGAAAGCAAAACACGCTAAACATTCTCCCTCCAGCCTGGGCTACAAAGAAATCTGCCCGGCATTCCGTGGTCGCTCCGGCACGAATCCCGCAGCCGAAGAAGGTACGCTCATGCACGAGGCTCTGGAAACGGACGATTTTTCCAAGCTCAACGAAGAACAGGCATTCCTCTGCGGCCTCTGCCGTGATTACCGTGATGGAGAGCTGGCAAAGCTCACCCATCCGACCCTGTACCGCGAACTTAAACTCACCATTGCAGGTGGACTCACTTATGGTACAGCCGACTTCGTGGCGATTGCCGGAAAAATCGGCTTACTGATGGACTGGAAGTTCGGTCGTGGTGCCGTAGACCATGCGGACTCCAACGCCCAGGGCTGCGCCTACGCACTCGGCGTATTCGAGATGTTCCCTGACTTGGAAGAATTGACCGTCCACTTCGTTCAGCCCCGCCGACAGTTTATCAGTACGCACACTTACACCCGCGAAGACACCGAGCGCATGCGACTGCGAATCCACACTATCATTCGCCGCGCCAACGCCCGCAACCGCGAGGAGCATCCCGGCATGCATTGCTGCTACTGCGCTAAACAGGCAACCTGTGCCAAGCTCCGCAATCTTGCGCTTCCTCTGGCCAGTCGCTATGCAGAGCTGAGCATCCCAGAGGAACTCCATCCCTCACGCATTACCTCGCCCGAACTGATGGCGCATTGCCTTGATTGTGCCAAGGTGCTGAAAGAGTGGGTAGAGTCAGTCAACTTCCACGCCATCGACATGGCAGTCAATGGCGAAGAAATCCCCGGCTATAAGCTCACCAGCCGCGCAGGTCGCCGCTCCATCCCGGATGCACTCGCTGCCTACGGTGCGGTGAAAGACTCCATGTCCCTTGAGGACTTTATCTCCTGCTGCGGCAGCGTGAGCCTTGAGGAGCTGGGCAATAAAGTTTCCGCAACTGCTCCCCGTGGGCAGAAGCAGAAAAGTAAGGATGAGCTGGTCTCTCGGCTTACCGAGGACGGCATCATCACCACCGGTGCGCCGAGCAAGATGCTCAAGCGTATCAAGTAACTAATCCCCAAAAGATAAAAAGTAAAAGATTATGGCTAAGATTAAACCATACGAAATCAACGATTCCGAGCAGAAGCCCTCGGAAGTAGCAAACACCGATAACACCATCGCCGCCGCTGAGGCATCCGACCTCGTTCCGGCAGTTGCCGAAACTCCGCTCCCGCTGGGTACGGTAACGGGCGATATCAGCACGGAGGACATCGTTATCCCTCGACTCAACATCGTGCAGGGCGTGGGGACTCTCTCCGAGTTGTTCGCGCCGGGCAATGTTGTGCTCAACAAGGAAGTCGTGTTGACTGATGGCACCAAGCCGCTGGAGCTGACCGTCCTCTCCGCTCACAAGCAGTTTGTGGAGAATCTGCCCTTTGACTCCGAGGAAAAGCCCCGCGTATTCAATACGCTGGAGGAGGTCAAAGCTGCAGGTGGCACCATCGAATGGGTGAACGACATGCCGCCCGCATTTACGCCGATTCTGCGCGTTCAGCTGTTGTTCAAAGCCCCGGAGGAGGCCGATTACGCCTACCCGCTGGAGTTTGACGGTGTTCCCTACGGTCTGGCGGTCTGGACGCTGCGCGGTGTAGCTTATTCCCGCGCCGGGAAGAACATTCTCACGGCTGCGAAGTTCTCGCTCCGCGATGGCCTGTTCAACGGCAAGTGGGCTCTCACCACCAAGCGTGAGAAGTTCGGTCGCAATAGCGTTGTGGTTCCGGTTCTGCGAAACAGCGGGCGTCACACCCCGGACTTCGTAGAATTCATCAGGAATATCGGTTGATAACCCAAGCATTGAAACCTCCTTTCTGTTATGTCCCGGCAAGTATTGCAAATGCGCCCACGCGATTTCAGTCGCAACATGCTTTCATTGGCGGATGCCTTTGTGCCGCTCGTGGAGCGCATGGTCAACGATAAGAACATCGTGTTTGCTCGTCCGCAGGCTCTTGAAAACGATGTGTGTGTTTCCCCGGATTCGGCACATCTACCGGGCTTGCAGAAAGGAGGAAAATCGGGTCAGAAAAGCATCCGTCTCAACGATGTAACTGATTGAAAATAAATGCGTAAAAAGATAAGAAAAAGCTAGACATTTATCCCACTCGTGCTATACTTTACAAAGAGACAAAGCGCTTAATAGTTAAGGCGTTACACAAAATAGCATGAGTCGGAAATGCACCAGAAAAGCCAAAGCAACCATACGCATAACGCGCTATCGCAAGACTCGGTACTGGGCCATCTGGGAGGGTGATGAATTGCTGACCGTAACGGTATATCTGAAAGGCGCTCGCTCCATCTTAACTAAAATCAAGACGATGAAAACTACTACACATAAGCCGGGATTGATAGTCCCCGCCACCGATCGGGATGGCGCAAAAGTGCGCCTGATGGTAACCGCCAAGGACAAGACCGTCACCTATATCAGCCACAGCCTGAAAGGAGAGTTTGCCATCGATGACTCCATCGAGCAACCGCTCCCCGAACTGCTGGATGAAGGACTTTTTACGCTGATTACAAGCAAGGGAGAAAAAGAACTAGCTAAGTTCTTCGCAGAAAAGAAAAAAGCCAAGGGAAAAAAGAGCACCAAAGCTAAAAAGAGCAAGAAAGTCGTGGCTGAGGATAAAACGGCAGAACCGATTGCCCCGTGGTTAGAAGAAGTCCCACAGGAACAGCTTTCTGACGAGGCGATAGAAGCAGAACTCTGGCAGCAAGTGGAAGAAGATCGTGAACAAGCGGCTCAACGAGAAGTTTGCGAACCGGAGGAAGCCCCAGCACTGGCAGCCGAGGAAACGGAACCGGAACCTACTCAATACGGACATGCATTGGAATCCGGTACCACCCCTAAAAAAGCCAAGGCTATGCAGGTGATTCTCCCCGGTCAAACGGAGCCGCAGGATATTCCGGCAAACTTCGTGATGACACCGGGAGCCAAACTGATTCGCATCTACAAAGGGCGTACTATCGAGGTTCTCATGCAGGACTACAAGCAATTCGTATGGGAGGGCAAGGTATACCCGACCCTTACCCATATCAGCTGGGAAGCTGCTGGCTACCAAATCGCGGGCTCCACATTCTTCGGCATACCCTCCAAACGCAAATGAGCAGAGAAGACGCAGACCAGTTAATCCTCAAGCTGTTTACCATGAGTTCCGATGAACTCAAACAGCTCTGGGCAGCCCTCTTCGGGACGGTATGCTACACCAACCGAAAGGACTTCATTCGCCGTAGGCTCGAATGGCGCATCAATACGCTGGTGAGCGGAGGGCTTTCTGAGCGAGCCATGAAGCGTGTGGAGGAAATTGCGGATGATACCCTCATCCGGGTTAAGTCGAGGGCATTCAGCCCTCGACAGCCCAAGCGCCAAAAATCCTCCAAGCCCACCGTTATTCGTAAGAAATACAAGGGCACGCTTTACGAGGTCATTCAATACCCGGACCACTTCCTGTACAACGGCAAGAAATACAGAACCATATCCGAGGTCAGCACGGAAATCGCAGGCTACTACGTCAGCGGTAACAGATTCTTCGGACTCCCTAGCACATCACGAGTATGAAAACAAAACGCAAGTCAGACACCATACGCTGCGCCATCTATGTGCGTAAATCCACCGTTAAGGGCTTGGAACAACAGTACAACTCCCTTGATGCTCAGGAAGACCGCTGCAAAACATTCATTGAGTTGCACGAGTCGGACGGTTGGGTGCATGTGCAGACCTTTTCCGATGCCGGCATCAGTGGTGGTACAGCCCAGCGTCCGGCTCTCAATCAAATGCTGGATGCAGCTCGCCGCAAAAAGTTCGATATGGTTATCGTGTTCAAACTGGATCGCCTGGCGCGTAACCAGCGAGACTTCCTGAACATGCTCGATACCTTGGAAAAGAACGGCGTTGAAGTGGCCAGCGCCACAGAGCCGTTTGATTCAGGCTCATACCTGGGGCGTGGCATGCGCAACCTGCTAGGCGTATTCGCGGAAATGGAGCGAGAGATGATTGCCGAGCGTACACGCGAAAAAGCTGAAGCTTGCCGACGCAAAGGGCTTTACCTCTTTGGGGCTCCTCCATTTGGCTATAAGCGCATTGAGGGTAAGCTGAGCATTGTGCCTGATAAAGCACTCATCATCATGCGGATGTTTGATGAATACAACCGGGGCTATAGTTGCATAGAGGTGGCCAATATCCTGAACAAGGAGGGGCTTTTACGCAACAAGCGCACGGGTGAAGCCGCCAAGTGGACGCACAAGGAAGTAAACCGGGCTCTGCGTAACCCCATCTATGCGGGTTATATCCCCTCTGATGACGTATTGTACGATGGCCAACACAAGGGCATTGTAAGTCGCGATCTCTGGGCTAAAGTACAGAAGCGATTGGATAAGCGTGGTAAAGAAATGAAAGAACGCACTAAACCTAAGCGCAGCAAACCTGTATACCCGCTCGCGGGAATCCTCATCTGCGCTACATGTGGCAAAAAGATGCGCGGTAGCTACACCATCAAGGATGGCGTCACTTACCGCTACTATTCCTGCGCCACCCGCAAGGTGATGGGCAGCGACTCCTGCGAATGTCCACACATCAACGCAGTAGAGATTGAAACATTCGTCAACAAGCAACTGACTACGTTACGCAATAACCCGGACTTCATAGCCGCTCTTATTACCAAGTTACCCAAAGTGCCTGGTGGCAAGATTTCCGATTGCGTGTTCAATATGGAGCATCTGCTGGAGTACGGCACGCCGGAGGAGATGCAGGCCATCTACCGCAATGTTTTCACCGCTATTTCTTTCGACTGGCAAAATGAGAAACTCGACTTCAAGTATCAATCCCTCACATGAGCACTAAATCATTCAGCACTGCATTCGTCAAATCCTCGGTATTCCCGCAGCGCGATAACCCGTTGGAACACTTGTCCGAGCTGAGTACACCCGTCACGATAAGTACCACGCAAGGCTGGGATGCTTCGGTTCCCCTGCGTATTCATACAGACTCCCGAGGCTCGCTTAAGCACATTCGCCAGCGTACCCTAGGGGATGAGTTGGCTGATAAGGCAGCGCATAAAGGAGCTATCCCTACCACCCGAGCGATACGCATGGCCAATGCCATCCTGCTTGAGCAGATCCTCGGTACAGGGGAGTTCGCTTCGCCCGCAGCTTTTGCCAAAATGATAGGGGTAAGCCGGAAACTCATCAGCGAATTGCTTGCTATGCTGAACCAATCTCCGGAAGAAATCGAAAAAATCCTCTTTGAAACAAAATAAATTCAAATTTCAACCGGAAAAATTTTCAGCTCAGGGGAAGTAATAGGTATGGAGGGTGCGAGTCCTGCAAGTTTCTTCCGTCAAAAGCAACTTTTTCAGGACAGCAGACCTCCTCAGGTGATTAGATGAACGAAGACATCATACGCCATGAAACAAAACAACACAGTAACAATGCGCTTTTTCCGGGGGCTTCGGCTCGCCAGAGCTGCAGAAATGCAGCCCGCCGGAGAAGCTTCGAAAGTTTTTTCAAAAAAAGTTGGACTGTTTTTGGCAAGTGATACGAGTGACCGTTTTGAAGACATCATGAACGACATCATCAACAGCACGAAAAAGTCAGATTTTTCCGATTTTCTTCTCGGACTTTCGGAAAAAGCCTGTGTTACCGGAATGAGGGGACAAAGTTTCTCCATCAAAAATCGGAAATCTCAGCCACTTCGTCCTGACTTTTTCGAGAAAGATGGTGAAGAAGCCATGATTTTCTCAAAAAAATCAAAAAATCTTCCGAGCAAGCGGACTTTTTTGCTCCCGACATTCCATATGTGTGTATGGCAGGGCAATGAAAATCGCAGCTCAGGCAGGAAAAAGTGCCAAGATTCGCTTTTCTCACCTGCTGATATAGACAGGGGGCAGCACATGCCCACAACAACTAAGAAAGATAAAGCTATGAAGACAGCGACCATCACAGACAGCGGCTCCAAGCCGGAACGTAAACGCAGTGGCATTCTTGCCGGGCTGTGCAATCTGCCCATCGTCAACTTTTTCACTTCTTCTGCAAAAAAGGTGACGGATTCTGACAGGGCAGAGCAAGAAAGTACTTTGGAGGGCAAAATGGAAAACCTCTCCATGAACTTCAGGAACTCCGCTAAAGGCACGAATATGCACAACGCACTTCACATCTCCCCGTATTTTATCCCGGGCATGCAGCTTGGCGACATCCTGTTCACCATCGCAGCGGTAGTGGCTCACTCTCGCCGTATCAATGTGGATTGCCGCATACCCTGGGCGTACAGCGAGGAGACGCGAGAACTTCATGCTGCTCTTGGTATGAACGCTCTGCCGAGTACGCTTTGTGGTGCTAACGATGCTCTGGCTTATGAGGAGGAATCTTACCTGTACACGCCTATCCCTGAAACGGTGACCAGCGGTGGCCTGTGTGGCTATTTCCAGAGCGGCAACTACTTTGCCGAGATTGAGCCGATTATTCGCCACCTCTTTGCCCCGCTCACCGCTGTTGATAAAACTCCCGGCACGGTCGGCATCCACATCACCATCGGCAACGATCCGTACAAGTACAGCAAGTATCGCCTGAGTACGGCTCTGTTCCTGCAAAAGGCGGCTGCAAGTTTGTCGAAAGACATCCGCGAGGTGGTGGTGTTCAGCGATAAGCCTTGCGAAGCCATGGCCATGCTGGTTGAGTTTCCCGAGTTCGCTCAGTACTCTTTCCGCGTTGACCAGAGCAAGCCTTGCGAACAGCTGCACCACATGACCGCCATGCAGGAGCTGATTATCTCCAACTCGGCTCTTTCTTGGTGGGCTGCGTGGCTGGGTAAGCCTCGCAAGGTCATCTCCCCCAGATGCTGGTTCATGCACAAGGCCGAGCAGCCGCCTGTGTTTGAGGATTCCCCTTGGATTGTTCTCTGATTTTGACGCTCGCACTACGGTCATGAACGAGTTCTCCCCAGAGCAGCCTCAGGCTGCACGACAATTTTCCTCAAGCTGTGCTGAATCTCACGCAGCACAGCAAGATGAATCCGGGCTTAGCATTGAGCCCACCCCGGCAGAAAGTAGGCAGTCCACTATGTCTACCGAAGCCACCGATAGGCTCGCCATCGGCGAGATTGGTGCCGAAGCTCCGGCTGGGCAGCATTCCCACGAGCAAGCAGGTTCTCACGACTGCAAACTCGTAGTCGCGCCCACCGGGCAAGGTATCACCGCTTCATGTGAAGCAAGAGCTGGTAGGACTCTTATTTCTACCGAATCTAACTTTGTTCAGAACATGACAACTGATTCAAATCCCGCCCTCACCCCGAGTGAGGAAGAGGTGCAGAAGCCCGCTTCCGCACCTAGCGTACAGCCCCAATCTTCCAATGGCTGTACTCCCGAGGTTGCTTCCGGCAGCCCCGTGTCAACTTTCAGCAATACGTCTGAGAACAAGTCCGAAGGTGTTAACCTTCCTGCCGCAGCTGAGGGGGAGCCCTCTGCTGAAGCTGAATTCGGTTGCTCTGCTGCCACAAACTCAAACCAATCTAAAGCGATGAAAGCTAATCAAATCGAAAAAGTTTCCTCTGTCCAAGCTGAGGAAGATGCCCAGGTTAACACCTGCGAGCAGACCGTGCAGCCCTCCGTTGAAATCAACGCAT
>JAEIGA010012334.1_pt1 | contig 12966 bp, 7 predicted proteins | sample 9270691 | NCBI WGS metagenome assembly JAEIGA01 (sample SAMN17057246, study PRJNA624740) | gut metagenome | biome: biome; isolation source: fecal sample | host: Bos grunniens | place: China: Xizang | collected 2019 | reverse complement strand
GATGTAGTGCTTGTAACAGATTCTGAGCAGATCGAGGAGGTCGTTGTACAGGCCTTCGGTACTGCGAAGAAGGAGGCCTTCACAGGTTCGGCTGCTACTCTTAAGGCTGACGACCTTGCGAAGACTCAGTCATCAAACGTTGCTAATGCCCTTACAGGTAAGGTAGCGGGTGTTCAGACATCACAGGGTTCGGGTCTTGGTGGTGAGCCAACAATCCGTATTCGTGGTATTGGTTCTATCAACGCAGGTAACGATCCATTGTGGGTTGTTGATGGCGTGCCTTACGAGGGTGATAAGAACAATATCAACATGGCCGATGTTGAGACAATGACCGTTTTGAAGGATGCTGCTTCAAATGCACTTTATGGTGCTCGTGGTGCTAACGGTGTTATCATGATTACTACCAAGCGTGCTAAGGCAGGTGATGCTCGTGTGACATTCGATGCTAAGTTGGGTGTTAACATGGAGGCTCGTCAGCTTTATGATTACACACGCGACCCAGGTCAGTACTATGAGATGCACTACTCAGCGTTGAAGAACTACTTCATGAATGAGCACCGTTTCGATGCCTCTGCAGCACACATTCAGGCAAACAACGTTTTGACAGCGTCTGGTGAGGGTGGTCTTGGTTACAATGTTTACAATGTTCCTACTGGTCAGACACTTATCGGTTCAAATGGTAAGCTTAATCCTAACGCTACTTTGGGTCGTAAGTTCACTTACAAGGGTCAGGAGTATACAGCTATGCCAGATGATTGGTATGATGAGTTGTACAACCCTGCACTTCGTCAGGAGTACAACGTCTCTGTTGCTGCAGCTACTGAGAAGTCAAACTTCTTCGCTTCATTCGGTTACTTGAACAACGTTGGTATTACTGACGGTTCTAACATGTACCGCTACACTGCACGTTTGCGTGCTGACTACCAGGCTAAGAAGTGGTTGAAGATTGGTGGTAACATGAGCTACACTAACTTCAACTGGAATGGTGCTTCTGAGGGCTCTGCTGGTAATGGTGATGCCGATGTATTTGCTGCTGTTGCAAACATGGCTCCTATCTATCCTCTCTTCATTCGTGATGGCGAGGGTAAGATCATGTACGAGGACAACAAGGCAGGTCACGGTTACTTTGGTAAGAAGTACGATGAGAAGTGGCCTATCTACGATAATGGTAAGGGTAATATCTGGGGTCTTTCACGTTTTACAGGTACTGAGTCTAACCCATTGCAGAACATCTGGTTGGACGAGTCTAACTCTGAGGGTAATGCCTTCTCTGTAAACGGTTTCGCAGACTTCACAATTATTCCTGGCTTGGTTCTTACTTTGAACGGTTCTGTAACTATTGACGAGACACGTTCTACAGACTTGTCTAACCCATACTATGGTCAGTTCGTAACACAGAAGGGTATCATCTCTAAGTATCATGGTCGTTCATACAGCCACAACTTGCAGCAGTTGTTGAACTACAACAAGTCATTCGGTGCCAACGAGGAGCACAACATTCAGTTGTTGCTCGGTCACGAGACTTACTCTGCACGTGGCTACTCTTTGAGTGGTGTTAAGCAGAATGTATACTCTACTGATAACCTTGAGCTTAACGGTGCTATCGTAGATGGTAAGCGTTCATCTTCTTACTCTACTGAGTACATCAACGAGGGTTACTTCTTCCGTGGTATGTACGAGTATGATGGCCGTATCTTCGCATCTGCATCATATCGTCGCGATGCATCTACAAACTTCCACCCAGATCACCGTTGGGGTAACTTCTGGTCAGTAGGTGCTGCATGGATTATCAGCCGTGAGTCATGGTTCAATGCTCCTGTATTGAATATGTTGAAGGTTAAGGCTTCTTATGGTTCACAGGGTAACGATGCTATCGGTGCTTACCGTTATACAGATATCTACTCAGTAACTAACGATGGTAACGATGGCTTCTCTATCACATTTGCTCAGAAGGGTAACCCACTTATCACTTGGGAGACTAACGGTAACCTAAACGTTGGTGCTGAGTTCGGCTTGTGGAACGACCGTTTGAGCGGTAGTGTTGATTTCTTCTATCGTAAGACCTCTGATATGTTGTTCTCAGTGCCAGTAGCTCCATCTATGGGTTACTCATCATACTACAGCAACATTGGTGATATGGCTAACTACGGTGTTGAGCTTGTTTTGAATGGTGATATCATTCGTACAAAGAACATTGTATGGTCAGCTAACGCTAACGTTACTTGGGTTCGCAACAAGGTATTGAGCTTGCCTGAGGATCGTCGTGAGCGTTGCATCGATGGTCACTGGGGCTTCATCTCTGGTTCTACATTCCTTGCTGAGGGTCTTCCATTGAACACTCTTTACCTCTTGGATTACGCAGGCGTAGATCCTGATACTGGTAATTCACAGTGGTGGTTCTTGAACCAGACTAAGGATGCTAATGGTAATGTTACTGCTGAGGAGTGGGTTAAGACCTCTTCATATAGTGATGTTGCTTCAAGCTACGAGTCACGCAAGCTTTTCGACTCTACTCTTGCTGACGTATTCGGTGGTTTCGGTACATCATTGTATGCTTACGGTTTCGACTTCTCTATCGCATTTGACTATCAGCTTGGTGGTACTACTGTTGATGGCTCTTATGCAAGCTATTTGGACGCTCCTACCCCAGCTACTGTAGGTAAGAACATTCACTTGGACGTTTTGGACGCATGGAACAAGGAGACTAATCCAAACTCTAACATTCCACGTTTCCAGTATTCTGACCAGTATCAGAATATCACATCATCACGTTTCTTGATTAGCACTAACTACTTGAACATCTCTAACATCAGCCTTGGCTATACATTCCCAGCTAAGTGGTTTAATGGCCATGTCCAGAACTTGCGTCTATATGTAGTATGCGACAACGTATGGTACTGGTCTGCACGTAAGGGCTTCGATCCACGTGGTGGTGGTTCGTATGCACCTATCCGTACAATCACTGGTGGTGTATCTGTTACATTCTAATTTAATATAGGTATACGATTATGAAATTTTCAAAGATATTGACAACAGCGTTTGTTGCGCTTGGTGCAACACTCGCGCTTAGTGGATGTATCAAAGAGGTCTTCCCTAAGGAGTCTGCTATCACTCAGGAGCAGCTTATGAAGGGTCAGGTTGAGGTGATTGCTGATAACCTCATCAAGGGTATTCCACGTTCTATGCTCAGCTACGCTTACGACCCAAGCTCTATCCACGGCGACTATGGTTGGCCAGCAGTAGGTATTTTCAACGACCAGGCAGCACAGCTCATCGTTAACAACGGTTGGGCAATGGGTTGGAACGCAGGTTACAACCGTTACTACATGCCAGCTTGGGGTTGGTCATACGGTACAGGTGGTTGGATGTCACACTACTATTGGTATCAGTACTACCCAATTATTAAGAACTGTAACGATCTTGTTACTCTTCTCGAGGGTAATGAGGAGATGGCTGACTATGTAGCTATCGCTCGTACTTACCGTGCTATGCTTTATCTCGACCTTGCTCGTATTTACGAGGCTTTGTATGTAGATGAGCAGCTCAGCTCTGCTTACGCTGCACAGCAGTACAAGGTTGCTGGTCTTACAGTGCCTATCGTTAGCGAGAACACTAAGGAGGCTGATGCTAAGAAGAACCCACGTGCTACACGTGGCGAGATGTTTGAGTTTATCTTCAACGACTTGAAGCTTGCTGCTGATCGTCTATCTCAGGAGGGCTTCACTCCTATGGCTGCATCAGATCCATCTTTGGCTGTTGTTTACGGTTTGTATGCTCGTGCTTACCTCTGGTTGGGTGGTTTCGACGATGAGTTCAGCGGCGACCTTCCTAAGGGTAACGAGGCTTACGCTTTGGCTGCTGAGTATGCACGTAAGGCTATCGAGGAGTTCGGTGGTGCTATCATGACTAAGGAGGAGTGGACTAACCCTATCACTGGTTTCAACACTAAGGCATCATCATGGATGTGGACTTTGACACACTCTTCTGATACTGTTATCAACAACCTTATTCAGTTCCCAGCTCACATGTCACCTGAGGCATCTTATGGTTATGCTCCATTGTCACACCCAGGTGTTAGCAAGTTGGCTTATGAGCGTCTTACCAGCGGTGACTTCCGTAAGAGCCTTATCATCTCACCTAACCACTTCAAGTGGGGTGTTATTCAAAATGAAGAAGGTTTGGAGCAGGAGGGTTGGATTGTTATCGAGGAGAATGCTGCTGTAGATTATGCTGCAATCCAGCCTTACACTCAGCTCTCTTATGACGAGTACAAGGAGTTTGCTCCATACACATTCCTCAAGTTCCGTCCTGGCCAGGGTGAGCGTACCGAGTACATCACTGGTGGTGTTATCCAGGTTCCTTTGATGCGTTGCGAGGAGATGTACTTCATTGAGATGGAGGCTCTCTACCACTCTGCTGGTATTGATGCAGCTCTTCCTAAGCTCACACAGTTCATGGCTAATCGTACTACTAACTACTCTATCAAGACTCAGGACTATCTCGACGAGATTTTGTTCCAGAAGCATCTTGAGTTCTGGGGTGAGGGTCTTGCAATGTTCGATTTGAAGCGTCTTAACATTAGCACTGATACTGCTTTTGATGGCACTAACTACGATCCAGATCGTCGTTACAGAGTAGAGGGCCGTTTGCCATGGTGGACTCCTATGATTCCTAAGAGCGAGACTGACGTTAACACCGCTATCACTTCTGAGGAGCAGAACCCAGATCCTACTAACTTGGTTAAGCCTGTTGTAGGTAAATAATCGGTAATCACAACGATAAATTTGTAAAGTATGAAAAAGTTCAATTTTATATATCTGTTCCTTGCCTTCGTAGGTGTCCTTGCAATGACATCGTGCGAGCACAAGTATGCAGATTATACTCCAGGTGCTAAGGAGAACAACATGGGTGTTCACTTCCCAAGCACTAAAGGATTTACTGTAACTGCCGATGCAACATCTGTTGACATCACAGTTGCTCGTTTGGTTGCCGACGAGGCAGCTACCCTCAAGGTTCGTGCAAGCGAGGTTGTTGACGAGGAGGGTAACACTACTGGTCTTTTCACTCTTCCAGAGTCTGTATCATTTGAGGCTGGTAAGACTGAGGCTACCTATACTATCTCATTCGATGGCTCTCAGCTCGAGGTAGGTCGTGAGTATGCAGTTAATGTTCTTCTCGACCAGACTCAGGCTACAAGCTATGCTATCTCTGAGTACACTTTCACTATCATCATTCCTGAGCCATGGTCTGACTGGGGTGCTGGTATCTACGTAGACGATTTCTGGAGAGATATCATGGCACTTGCTGGTGAGTCTATTCCTGCTGGCTTGCAGTCTGAGGTTCAGTTCCAGAAGCATGATGAGAATCCTAACCGTATCCGTATTGTTAACCCTGCATCTATCGATGTATTTGCTAACATGTGGGGTGGTGCTCCAGGTTTCTTTATCTTCGATGAATCTAAGGATTACTACCTTGAGTTAGATATCACCGATCCTAACAATGTTAAGTTGGCACAGAACCCAACAATGATGGGTCTTGAAATCAACTTCTCTGATGGTGCAGTTCCAGCATGTCTTTTCGTTCCTGAGAACGAGGACGGCTCTTACGTAGCTCCTATCACTTTGGTTGATGGTATTATCCGTTTCCCACAGGGTCAGGTTTTATTGGGTATTATTGACGGTGGTGCTCTTTACATGGCTACTGGTGCATTGTCAAATGTTGATGGCATGCTGATGTATATCACTCCAGGTACTGAGATTACTGACTACTCTATGGCTGTTGCTTATGCAGGTATGAGAGTTTCTGCTGACAACACTTCTGCTAAGGCTCTTATCGAGTTCGCATTTGGCGAGGATGTTGAGGAGTATGCTTTCACTATCGCAGATGGCGATATTACTGCTGACTTCGCAGAGGAGCTTGCTGCAGTTATCGACGGCACTGACGAGGAGGCTGTTAAGGCTTCAGTAGAGCAGACTAACTGGGAGATCGATGGTTTGGCACCAGGTCTTTATACTATCGTTGCTGTTCCTTATGCAGGTGGCGAGGCTAAGGCTGACGATGCTATCGCTTACAGCTTCTACTTCAACGGTGTTGGCGATATGCCAGAGGTTAATGTAGATGTTGAGCTTGGCGTTCCAGCTGAGTTGGTAGATGCAGATCGTGCTGAGGATGTTGCTAAGAAATCTCCAGCATGCTTCAACATCGGTGTTAAGATTACCGCTGATGCTTCACAGCTTAAGTCTATCAAGTACTTCGTAGGTAATGGTCCTGCTGTTGACGGTGCTATTGCAGCTGGTCAGCTTACTCTTGATGAGCTCTTTGCTGAGCCTTATGGTGGCAATGTTCCTGCTTCATGGATGGAGGGTCTTGCTGAGAACGGTACTGTTGTAGGTGCATTCCCAATCAGTTCTGGTGCAAAGGCAACTGTATTCTTGCGCTTTGAGACTATCTATGGCTCTAACGTAGATGTTCGTAAGGAGTATACTGTTCCTGAGTACGATGGTAACTTCCCTGTTGGTGCATACAAGTTGACTGAGGGTGATTACTCATTAATCTTTACTATCTATCCAGGTAAGAGTTACACTCAGTTCTTCTGGGAGAACACATCAATCGATGAGTCTACATGGTATGTAAGCTATGATGAGGAGAAGTCTACCCTTACTATGGATGGTACAGAGTACATGTATGAGTCATACGGTAATCAGTTCGGTACCGCTTATGGTTACACCGATCAGAGCAAGCAGTTCGTTTATTCTTACCTAAGCTCAGCAACAGCTGACTTTAAGGATCCAACTGCTCCACTTCAGATGCAGGTTGGTGAGGATAGCTTGGAGAAGCTTCTCACTTACTATGCTGCTGCAGTGATTAAGACTGCTGATGAGTCACTTCAGGGTTACCTCTTCTCATTCACTCCTGAGGCTACTATCACTCCTTACGTAGAGTCAGAGGAGACTCCTGAGGCTACAGCTCTTGCATTCTCAGTAGCTCCTGAGGAGGTAGCAACTTATGTTGTTGCAGGTGAGCGTGTTGAGCGTGGCGTTGTTATCAAGCCTTACTATGGCAAGATCGAGCGCAACTTCCAGCTTACAACACTTCAGAGATAATCTTTGATTTCTCGATATTTGCGACCTGTCCCAAATAGTGGGGCAGGTCGCTTTTTTTTTCTTATACCATAACCTTACTTTATCTTTTTTTTGTATATTTGCAACTTGAGAGAGTGTGGTAAATCTTCGCCATTGTATTGTGGTGTGAAGGCTACATTCTAAACTGTTGGATTAGAACAACTTAATTACAAATATCTATGAATAAGGTTAAAATTTCATTGTTTGCCTTGGCTGCAATATTCGCAGTATCATGTGTGCAGGACCCAGTAATGGAGGAGTCGGCTAATGATGCAGTGGTAAATGTTGCCAAGAAATTTGTTAACACATCTGAGAATGCTGCTAATGGCGAGCTTATTCTCTTTGTTAGCGAGGAGGCTGCCGAGACCCTTACTGCGGCTGAGTCGGCAACTCGCTCAGGTATCGACGCTCTCGATGCGTTGGCTATCGAGTTTGGTGCGAAGTCAATCGAGCCAGTATTTAACATGGCCGTAAATGGTGATGCTAAGCGTGCTTATGACCTTCACCGTTGGTTTGTTGTAAAGTTCAACGATGAGTGCAACATCGAGAATGCTGCTGATAAGTTCGCATCGCTCAGCGACATTAAGCGTGTGCAGTACTCAACAATCATGGCACGTCCTTCAGTTAAGGCTGCTCCTGCCGAGGAGATGCTTGCAACACGTGCTGACGACGTGATGCCTTTTGACGATCCTATGCTCGAGTTGCAGTGGCACTACAACAACCAGGGCTGGTCTTCAATCTGTCCTGAGTCAGTAGAGGGCGAGGATATCAACGTTTTCGATGCCTGGAACTACACAACAGGCTCAAGCGAGGTTATCGTAGCCGTTGTAGATGAGGGTGTTAAGTATACTCACCCTGATATTGAGCCTAACATGTGGGTTAATGCAGGTGAGATTGCAGGTAACGGCAAGGACGATGACGGCAATGGTGTTATTGACGATGTTCACGGTTATAACTGTATTACAGGAACAGGTAACATCACTTGGGATAGAGGTGTATGGAAGACTCAAGATGGTCGTGAGGTATGGGACGGAGACTCAGGTCACGGTACTCACGTAGCGGGTACTGTTGCCGCTGTTAACAACAATGGCCTCGGTGTAGCTGGTGTTGCAGGTGGTAACTCTAAAGATGGTAATGGCGTGCGCATCATGTCTATCCAGATTTTCGATGGCGAGACACACTGTACACCATCAAGCACTGCAAAGGGTATTATCTATGCAGCTGACAATGGTGCTTCAATCCTTCAGAACTCGTGGGGTTACACTTCTAATAGCGGAATGGGCGATTCAGCTTACGAGCAGTCGTCAGGCGTTGAGCTTGCAGCATTGCGTTACTTCGTGAATACAACCAACTGCTCAGCTATGACTGGTAGTGTGGCTATCTTTGCTGCAGGTAACTTTACACAGCCTGCTGCCGACTATCCTGGTGCTTACAACGAGTTTATCGCCGTAACAGCATATACTCCAGACGGTCTTCCTACTGCATATACCAACTATAAGGCTGGTTGCAATGTAGCCGCTCCTGGTGGTGATACCTCTATTATCAAGGGTCAGAGTGACTGGAACTATAAGAGCTGTGTGCTCTCAACACTCCCTGCTGAGACTATTGACTTTGTGACAGGTCAGCCTTACGGTACTGACTATGGTTATATGCAGGGTACATCAATGGCATGTCCTCACGTGTCGGGTGTTGCTGCCTTGGTGCTCTCTTATGCCTTGGAGAATGACATGCACATCACAAACAAGCAGCTTTACGATATTCTTACATCCTCTGTTCGTAATATCGACGATAAGCTTCATGGCTACAAGAATACATACCTTGGTGGCGATCAGTATTCTCAGTTCTCTCTCGACCAGTATAAAGGCAACATGGGTACTGGTAAGCTCGATGCTTTGATGGCTATTATGAATGTTCGTGGTGCTACATGTTTCCCTGTGACAGTTGGCGAGGAGGCACAGTTGCAGATCGCTAAGTTTATTGGTAATGGCGATATTAGTGTTAAGGCTTACAACGGCTACGCTATCTCTGACGAGACAAAGAAGCGTCTTGGTATCAATAACGTAGAGTTCTTCAACACAAGCATATATCTAACATGTACAAAGGCTGGCATTGGCGTAATTACTGTTCAGTATATTGCTGGTGGTAATGTTGTCGGTGGCGGAAGCGTTACTGGTGGTAAGCTTATGGAGAAGGATATCGTCCTCATTGCTCGTGATGCTAACGACAATGGTGGTTGGTTGTAGTAGTTGTTTAACCTTGAAATATAGACTTAACTTTTATGAAGAGTTTGAAAATATGGTCATTGGCAGTAGTTCTGCTTTTGGCAATGGTGGGTTGTAAGCCAAATCCAGGCCCAGGCCCCGATGTTAACGGTTTTGATGCTATTGAGAATGAGTGGAAGCTTGTTTCTGTAAATGGCGTAGCTAACGATTTCGATGTATATATCAGCTTTAGCGATGGTTTCTTTGCTATGTATCAGCAGGTATATACTCTCGATTATAAGTTCTACGAGGGTCAGTACAGCGTATCAGGCAATAAGCTCACTGGCGAGTATTTCGATGCTGGTGCTTGGAAGTGCGCCTATACAGGTGGTGTGTCGACAGATGGTAAGACCTTGACGCTAAAGAGCGATGAGGAGAATCCAATCACTTGTGTATATGAGGCTTGCACAATACCCGAGGATATTAAGAATGAGGCGATAAACGGAACACGTGCAGCCGACGTTCTACCATTCTTGTAGAGTGTTGACCTAAATTATGGTAAAAAGTGGAGTGTGCTTCGGTGCGCTCCACTTTTTATTATCCCTACAAAGGGATATTTCAAAAAAAATATCTATATTTGCACTTTGAGGAGGTGTGCTGATGCGTGCCCTTTGATGATGAATACTTTTAATTAAAACTACTATGAATAGAACAAAACTCTTTATTCTTGCTCTTGCAGGAATCTTCGCAGTGTCGTGTGCTACCGACAATGTTGACAGCGTGGAGTCAGCAACTGTCGATGCTGCAGTGCTTAGGAAGTTTGTGAACACCTCTGACAATGCTCAAAAGGGTGAGCTTATCATCTATGTCGATGATGCTACTGCTGAGCAGCTCGAGGCTTCTGAGGTTGCTACACGCTGTGGCGTTAACCCTCTCGATGCTGTTATGGCTGAGATTGGTGCCGAGGAGCTTCGCCCAGTGTTTAACCTTAAGGTCGATGCTGAGCGCAAGCGTCAGCGTGGTATGCACCGCTGGTATACTGTCACTATGTCTTAGGATGCTAACCTCGAAGTTGCCGCTAAGGCTCTTGCCGAGGTCGACGTTGTTGAGCGTGTGCAGTTCTCAACAAAGGTGGAGGCTCCAAAGGCTGCTGCTACGGAGATCGACCCTACGCAGTATGCTACTACACGCTCTGCGGAGCTCCCTTTCAACGACCCTATGCTTGGCGAGCAGTGGCACTACCATAACGATGGTACTGTAGACTACCCAAATGCTAAGGCTGGTGCCGATATTAACCTTTTCGCCGCATGGGAGCTTACAACAGGTCGCCCAGATGTAATCGTGGCTGTTGTTGACGAGGGTGTTAAGTATGACCACCCCGATTTGGCTGACAACATGCTTAAAAACGAGGCTGAGCTTAATGGTCAGGCCGGCGTTGATGACGACGAGAATGGATATGTCGACGATATCTATGGCTACAACTTCGTAAATAAGGGTGCTATTACATGGACACGTACTGGTGACTCTGGTCACGGTACTCACGTTGCAGGTACTGTAGCTGCTGTTAACAACAACGGCATTGGTGTTTGCGGTGTTGCTGGTGGCTCAGGCAATGGTGATGGTGTACGCCTTATCTCTTGCCAGATTATCTCTGGAGGTACTGCTGCGGGTGTTGCGGCTACTGCTGCTGCTATCGAGTATGCTGCTGACCGTGGTGCTTGTGTGTTGCAGAACTCTTGGGGCTTTGGTGCAAGTCAGATCTCTAACGACTCAGTCTTCGAGACTGGACAGACATCTGTTGAGGTTGAGGCATTCCGCTATTTCATGGATACTAAGAATCATCCTAACCTCGAGGGTGGTATCATCATCTTTGCTGCTGGTAACGATGGTATGGCCGTAGCGGGCTATCCTGCTGCATGGAACAAGCTTATCGCCGTATCGGCTATTGCTCCTGATGGCTATCCAACATACTACACTTGTTACGACCGTGGCTGTAACGTGTCGGCTCCTGGTGGCGAGTACTATGTGCGTGGTGCGCAGACTATCGACTACGGCTGTGTTGCATCTACTCTCCATAACAATAACTTTGCTCGCATGCAGGGTACGTCAATGGCATGTCCTCACGTGTCGGGCATCGCTGCCTTGGCTATCTCTTACGCAGCTGATAATGGCATTGTAATGACACTCCCCGAGCTTAAGGATATCATCGTGTCGTCAGTTTCGGGCTTCGGACCATTCTCTGGCCAGAAGACCAACTATATGGGTGGCACTATCAACCTCTCGAGCTATAACAACAAGATGGGCACAGGTCTTATCGATGCCTATCGTGTGTTGATGGCTGTTCGTGGCACAACATGTATTCCTGTTCCTGTTGGCGAGCAGGTTATCATCGACATCAGCCAGTTTATTGGCGATGGCAAATCACAGATTAAGATGCTTAAGAGCGATATTCCTGCCGATGTTCAGGAGAAGCTTGGTATGACCGATGTCAAGTATATGGGAAGCAAGCTCATTATGACATGTACTAAGCCAGGTTCAGCACTCGTTACGTTGAAGTATGTTGCTGGTGGTAACACTGTTGGTGGTGGTCAGATTACTGGTGGTATGGAGGCTCAGCAGGAGTTTGCTCTTATCGTTCGCCCAGGTGTGAAGGTTGATGAGGGCACAGGCTCACCACTTAACCCTGGTGGTTGGTTGTAATTGATTGTGTAACGCTAAAAAAGTTTCGATATATGAAAAAGTTTTTTGCAATCTTCCTAGTTGCGCTTTTTGCCCTTGTTGGCTGCGAGCCAAATACTAATGAGCCTCAGCCAGGCGATGCATCTGCGCTTGTGGGCGAGTGGCATATGGTAGAGTGGAATGGCGAGGCTCCTGAGTTCGATGTATATGTTGAGTTTAACAACAAAGGCTTTAATATCTATCAGCAGGTATATACATTGTACTATGAGCACTTCACAGGCACATATAGCGTGAGCGACGAGATTCTTACAGGCTCTTATGCCGATGGCTCAAATTGGGCATGTGGCTACAAGTTTTTGTTCGAGGGTAGCAAGCTAATATTGCAGAGCCAGGAGGATACAAGCATCGTAAGTGTGTATGAGAAGTGCACTATCCCTCAGACGGTTAAGGACGAGGCTACTACTACTCGCGCATCTGAGGCTAAGCCAATCTTCTAATAAAACGATGTTGTGCTTGGGAGCATTTCCAAGCAAAATGATGCAATAGCTTAAATATTGGGGTTGTCCAACATGTTTGGATAGCCCCTTATTGTAAATAGTTATGAAACGCTTATTCCTATTTTTAGTAGCCATTGTGGTGTGTGGCACTCTTTCGGCGCACGAGGTTACGCCAGAGCGTGCTTCGATGGTTGCCCAGAGGCTACTCTCTGCTGATGCTACCCGCTATGGCGCTGTTAGCCTTGTGTGGGATAGCTCGCGCTTAGGCTCCACACGTGCTAATGAAGCTCCCTCGTTCTATGTCTTTGCCAAGAGCGACATGCGAGGATTTGTTATCGTTGCGGGCGACGACGTGCTGCCCCCCGTCTTGGCTTACTCGTTTAGCTATCCTGCGCCCGAATCGGGAACGCTGCCCCCATGTTTCGAGGCGTGGCTAAAGTATGTAGATAGCTCGGTTAGGTATGCACG
>JAEIGA010012333.1_pt1 | contig 12966 bp, 10 predicted proteins | sample 9270691 | NCBI WGS metagenome assembly JAEIGA01 (sample SAMN17057246, study PRJNA624740) | gut metagenome | biome: biome; isolation source: fecal sample | host: Bos grunniens | place: China: Xizang | collected 2019 | reverse complement strand
GATGCTTTGCTCGGCATCGTCCTTCAGCTTGGCCAAGGCATCCGCCTTTTGCTCCTCGGTGTAGACGATGTCCGCCTCTTCCTCATAATCCTCCTCCTCGTAATCGGCGTCAGCCTCATCATAATCTTCCTCAGCCGCAGCAGACGTGCTGTCATCTGCCTCGGCCTCATCCGCATCTTCATCTGCGGCGGTAATTTCGCCTACGGTCTCGCCATCCGGGGTGACTACCTGCACGGGTGCGGCCTGAGCCTCCGTGCCGACCATGGGCAGCCCCAAGCACAGGGTAGCTAAAAAAAGTGTGTTTTTCATAACAGGCGCATTCTAGCGCATGCTATCCCCTTTGGCAAGCAGAATGAAACTGCTACGCCTTTTTTGTTGTTTAAGTTTATGGTTGTTACAGCCCACGCCCCGCCCGATAAATCGGAAGTTGGCGAGCGGAATTCAGAGCCCTTTAGGGCGACGGACGTTAGGCAGGCGGTGGAGTGAGCGCCAGCGAACGGAACCCCTGTATAGCAACAAAAAAGGAAATGGAACCCAGGGAACCTGTGGTGACATATAATGGCGAGGACCGTAGCGAAGCGAAGCTCCGAGCCGGGGTTGCGCGTGTTTTATCATGTTTGCGGCATTTTGAAACAATGCGGCATTTTTGCGCCACGCTTTATGCCACCCCTCCGGGGTTCGCATTTATTTTTTTGGGGCGGTTCCCGGTGTTCCGCCCCTTGCGGGGCTCCACCGCCGGGCTATTATATGGCGCCCCTCCGGGGCTCTGAATTCCGCTCGCTTGCGCTCGCAAATCATCCCACAAATACCCCTCCAACTTCCGATTTTTCGCTCACTCAATCGTTTCACCCTCGGGGGTATCATCCGCTTCTTCTGCGGGGGCGGGCTCTGTATCGGAGCTTTCCTCTTCCTCGGTCAAGGCTGGGGCTTCTTCAGCCGTGGGAGGAGTGACAACCGGAGCAGGGGGCTGCGGTTGTTTCTTGAAGGGAGTGAACGGGTCGCCATAGGTAACGGCGCTGTTGAGAAACACACCGGCAACGAAGGCACCCAGCAGGACGAGCAGCAACTCTAAGAGGCTGACGGACGGGCGCTTCAGTTGCTTGGCCATGGATTGCACCCTGCGGCTGGCTGCCAGCTCCTCCATTTCTTCCTTGAGCAACTTAGAGGATTTTTTGGTGCGCACGATGGGGGGCTTGCCGGGCTTCGGTGCTTGAGTGTCAGCCGGTTCGGCTTTAGGTGGGGCAGGTGTTTCTGCCGATTTGTCTTGGGGTTGTGGTTCGCTTGGTTGGGGTTTGGGGGCGTATTGTTGCAGGCCTGTTATCTGCATTTCCGCATCGCCGAGGGTGTATTTGACACCCTCTTTCATGGTGGTTTCCCCTTCCAGTTTGACGGCATCAGCATAGACGCCGTTGGTGGAACCCATGTCCGCAATGTACACCTCCTTTTCTGCAAAGCGTATGCAACAATGGCGGCGAGAGAGCCCATCTGCCTGCTGTAATGAGATATCGCAGGTGTCATCGCGACCGATAATCACCTCTTTGCCGATTACCGGCTCAAGAATGGTGACTTTCTGCTTTTTGTTGATGGTGACGATTAAACAAATCATGGCGCGGTGAGGCGTTATTTGTGGATTTCGATGTTGCGCTCAGCGCGTTTTTTGCTGCGCTCTTGGCGAGCTTTTTCTCGCTTGGCTGCGGCATTTTTGCGGCGATTCTCCGGGGTCGGTCTGTGCTTGAGGCTGCCCCAAAGCTTCATCAGGTTCGGGGAGAGGCGGCCGTAGTCGGTATGTTCATCCACTTTTTGGGATTTGCGAATCATGCCACGCAGTCTGTTGCCCTGCACGTGCTCACGGCGAGATTGGCCGATGTAGAGGTTGTACACCGCCTGCTTGTCACGGGGGCGGATGTTTTTGCTCTTGAAAATCGCCTCGCATTCTTTGCGGATTTTTTGCATATCCGGCTCAAAATCGGGTTTGAGGAATCCGTCTTTCGTTTCCATCAGCTCGTACATGAACGCGCGGGCGTTGAAGGTGATGCGGCGGTGGTAGCCGGCTTTGTCCTGCGGGTCTGCTGCGGTGATTCTGTCTATCACCTCACGCGGTACATCGATGGGTAAATCCGCCGCTTTTCCCAAAAGTTCCAACTTTTTAGCCGTTTTTTCTTCAGCATCAGCCTCCTGCATCAGCTTTTGAAACTCGCGCAGGGCGTGAATCTTGTCGCGCATATTTTTGAGGCCAAGGGAGCATTTGGCATCATTTCCCAAGTAGTCGTTTCCCTGCAATGTAGCGTACAAATGCCCTTCTTTGGTAAAAAGAAGAACAGTGGGGCAAACTTGGAAGCGCGGGGCACTCATGCTGCCACGGATTCCGGAGTCTTTTTGCGCAGCCGGGGACGAGTTGTCTTCATAGAAAGGAACCGCCACCATCACGGCATTGCAGGCAGCTTCTTCCGCAGCCGGTGTGTTCCAGAAACTTTGGAGTAAGCGAACACTGCGGGGATTCCAGTCCGGGCCGTAGCAGTAGACCGCCACGCCATCACTGCCGGCTTTGCTCAGCGCTTCGTCGAATCCTTTTGCTCGCTCAGCTGCTGCTGCGTATACGCAACAGCATAAAGCGCACATGATGGCGCAAAGGAGCTTATTTAGCGTTCTTCTTGTCATATACTCGGATGGCTCTGAAATTGATTTGTGCGGGACCCTTCATTCCTTTGTCCGTGATGCGCAGGTAGCGAACGGAGGGCGGGTTTTTGGTGATGCTCATGTCCAGCTTGGATTCCGCGGATTCTTCTTCCCCAAGTTCTATCAAATGTTTCCACGTTTTGCCGTCTTGGCTGGTTTCCAAGTACAGATATCCGTTTGCGGAGAGTTTGCCATGCCCCAAAATCTCAATGCGGGCCAGGTTGGTGCGCTTCGGGAATACCAGGGTGACGCTCTCGCTGCCCTGCGAGGAATCGCTCTGCTCGCTGGTAATGTGCCCCTCACCCCCGGCGATGGCGGCGGCATGCGACAGGATGTACTCTTGGTTTTCCGCGTATGAACTCAGGGTAACCAGCGCTCCGGCGGAAACGGGTACAGGGGCGCCGGCGGTGTCCGGCAGGTAGTCTTTGCTCCACTCGTTGGCCATCTCGATATCCCCCAGCTCTTCCGCCGCGCGAATGACGGCAGCGGAGATGAGGTCTTTTGCAGCGGGAGTGGTGGCGATTGCACCTTGTAGCATTTCCTGCAGCTCACGCTGCACGGCCTTGCTCTCATGGGTGGCGTTTTTGACCGCCCAGGTAATCATGCTGCCGAACTCGGGCACGCGCGCCACGTTGTCCGCCAGCATTTGCAGATAGCGTTTTTTGTAGATGGTGGCTTTGCCGAGGGATTGGTACTGAGTGCTCAAGAGTGCGCTAACGTCCCATTGCGCATTGTCTATTGAGCGGAGGTGGCGGAAGTAGCTTTCAAATGCCTCCAGCTTTTGCTTGGGGGAGCGCAGGGCTTTCAGCATGTCCGGGTACACGGTTTGCAGCAGCAAATCCGCGCAGTGCTGGGGTTCATCCGGCGCGATGGACTTGCAGAGGAACTCATTTACACCCAGCCAGCGGCGGGGACGCTTGGCCAGTGTGCCGGAGGCGGTTTGCATGTACTGCGCCCAAATGGGGCGGTTGAGTGGTTGCATTTGCGCTGCCAACTCGTACAGGCGAAGAGCATTGTTGGGGTTGCGGCAATCCTTCATGACCCCGGCAAGACTGATGACCAGCTGCGCATCGCGAGTGATGGCGGCTTGCTCATACATGTCGGTTTGCATTTGCAGCGCCTTCCACGTGTATTCCCCCCAAATACCGTAATGCGGGCTGCGTTTATCTTCTCCGGCGATGGAGTTCGACGGATGCCACTTGCCGTCAAAGTAAACAGCGTAGGCGCAGTGCCCGGGCTCGCCCATGGTGATGGCAGGCACGCCGAAAGAACAGGCGGATGATGCACCGAAATGGGATAAGCCACCGCATACCGCGCCTACATCGCGCGTCTCTTTGGCAAAGTTGCCGGGGTAGAGCACATCGAAGGGCTGGTAGTACCATTCACTGTGAATGGAGTCGCCGTATACATTGATGGGGTAATACGGCACTTGACCGCACATGCCGACATAGGCAGAGGCGGGGGCTGCGCAGTTGTCGCGCAGCCAGCGCATGGTAGAGGCCGTACCGAAGGGGCTGTGCCCTTTCCATCCGCACACGAAGTGCAGCTGCCACGTGGGTAATTGGCCGAATTGAGAGTGCAGCAGCCCTTGGTCTATGCTTTCCGCAAAAAAGAGGTAGCGCTCGCGAGCGGCGCGGAACACGTCTTTTTTGTCCTTGTTGCGACTGCCATCCGGCATGGAGGGCATGGCGTAGCCGAGTTTTTTCATTTCCGCGATTTCCTCACGGGTGAGGGGCGGGGCTTCACCGTACCACTTGTTGCGGGTGAATTGCGTGGCAATGGCACCGGCGACGCGGCGTTTCAGCCACGGGCTGGCGGGTTGCCCGTCAAGGGGCAGGTCTTTGCTCATGTTGGGGTCCACCTGCGCAAAGTGGGCAATCATGCTCAGTGCGATTTCCGCGTTTTGCAACTCACCGTCATACACAAAGCCGCTCAGCCATTCCAAATCATTCAGCAGGGGCTCCAGCGCCTTGGCTGAGCGGTTGTTGCGCATGAGCTTTGCCAGTACATCCAAGTTGCAGCGGTTGAGCAGCTCCCACTGAGCCAGCATCAAGCGCGCTTCCGGGTCTTTCAGGAAGCTTTCAACACTCTGCTGGTCTACGCCCTTCAAACGAGAGCGTAACTTGCTGGCCAAACGTCTTTTGAGCGGTTTGGGCGCTTTCCAGTTACCGCTTTTCAGCTTACCGGTGAAGGTTTGCTCGCGGAAAGGTTTGCGCGTTTCATCTACGGAGGTCGGTTTATGCTTGGGCTTGTAGGTGGTAATGCGAGTGGGGGAGGTGTTTTCACCCTCAGGGTCATCCTCTTCTTCCATTTCCTCGCTGTCGGTGAACTCTGCGCCATCAAGTGAGGCTAAATCATCATCTTCCGCCTTGTCGTCATCTTGGCCCGGCGTTTTGTCAGGCGTGTATCCTATCAGCGTGCCGTAGTCCATCTCACCGTCAGCGTCTGTTGCGGTTTCCGGGGCTGTGGCTGCCGTGCTGTCCTCGGGCTGCAACGCATTTCTGTCCGACAGCAGGGAGAATAGCTTAGGGGCTGCCAGATAACCACCTGACAAGCCGATGATGAATGTGAGTAAGAGAATGTGTTTTGGCTTCATGTGCCTCAAATGTTTGAGAAAAGAATGCGCGCCTCAGCTCGACGTTTTAGAGCTCAATTTCTTATAGCATACTCCAGCATGCTCTGTCAAACCCTTTTTGTGATTCTTGGACCTGCGGCCATTCCTCAATTTTGCGCAACACTAAATTGGGGCTTGTATATTGGGCTTGCGTGTAGTAAAATACCCGCGCATGGTGCGCTTTTATCTATTCGGGGCTTGGGTGAGCATACACCCCTCCATATGGGCTGTACTTGCGCTGATGGGTTACATGCTCACCGGTGGCGAGTTCGGTTGGTTGGGGGTTGCCCTGTTTGTGGTAGCGGGTTTTTTATCGCTGCTGGCGCATGAGATGGGGCACGCCGTAGTGGGGCGCTTGTTCGGCGGTGGCTCACCGGCGGTGCAACTGGCTTGGTTGGGTGGCATTTGTATGAACAAGGACGCAAAGCTGACGCGTTTTACCCGCATGCTGATGACGGCCGCCGGTCCCGTGAGCTCGCTGTTGCTTGCCTTGCCGGTGTTTTTGCTGCTGGTGTACACTTCCGGCAGTGTCGCGGGCGGGGTGGATATGCTGGGTGAGGTGCTGTTCGGGAAGATACCCTCCGCCTTGGTGGATGCGTACCCGCCGATGCTGGTGTTGTTCGGGGCTTTTGTGCTGCAGGTGTGTGTGTGGTGGAGCGTGCTGAGCCTGCTGCCCATCTACCCGTTAGACGGCGGGTTAATCATGACCTGCCTGATGCATAGCCCGCGCCGGATGCACATTTACAGCATGGCCGTGGCGGTGCTTTTGGCGGCACTGGCGCTGATAACCGGCTTCCACATCATGGCGATTCTCTTAGGTTTGCTCATCCTCGTCAACTACAACGGCGTGCGCAATTCTCCTTACTGACTTTTCATTATCAATTAACTCATTAAATCTATGGCACAACAGAACGCAATATCACCCACCCGCGCGGAGGACTTCCCCGAGTGGTATCAGCAAGTCATTAAAGCTGCGGACCTCGCAGAAAACTCCGAGGTGCGCGGTTGTATGGTCATCAAGCCTTGGGGCTACGCCATCTGGGAGCTCATTCAGCAGCAGATGGATGCCGAGTTCAAGCGCACCGGCCACACCAACGCTTACTTCCCCATGCTCATTCCCGTCTCATACCTCGAGAAAGAGGCTGAGCACGCTGAGGGCTTCGCTACGGAGTGCGCCGTGGTGACTCACCACCGCTTGGAGGCGGTGAAGGACCCGGAGACCGGCAAAACCAAGATGATTCCCTCCGGTGAGCTGACGGATAAGTACGTCATCCGCCCCACCTCTGAGACTGTTATCGGCGCTGCTTTCTCCCGCTGGCTGGAGAGCTACCGCGACCTCCCCTTCAAGGTCAACCAGTGGTGCAACGTGATGCGCTGGGAAATGCGCCCCCGCATCTTCCTGCGCACGGCTGAGTTCCTGTGGCAGGAGGGCCACACCGCCCACGAGACCCGCGAGGAGGCTGAGGAGGAGACCGCCATCATGCACAAGGTGTATGAGGACTTCCAGCGCGACGTGCTGGCCGTGCCCTCCATCCCCGGTGAAAAGACCGCTCACGAGCGTTTCCCCGGTGCCGTGCGCACCTTCACCGTAGAGGCAATGGTGCAGGACCGCAAGGCCATTCAGGCCGGTACCTCACACTTCCTCGGTCAGAACTTTGCCAAGGCTCAGAACATCTCCTTTGCCGGTCGCACCAATGAGCGCCAGTATGCCTGGACCACCTCTTGGGGTGTATCCACCCGCATGATCGGTACGCTCATCATGGCTCACTCCGATGATGACGGCTTGGTATGCCCGCCTCGCGTGGCTCCGAAGCAGATTGTCATCATCCCCGTAACCCCCAAGGCTGACACCAAGCAGGCCATCCTTGACCACTGCCAGGAGCTGGCGGACAAACTGAGCGCCATGACTTACCACGGCATGCCCCTGCGCGTGCAGGTGGACACCCGCGACCTCAACGGTGGTACCAAGAAGTGGGAGTGGATTAAGAAGGGCGTGCCCGTGCGCGTGGAAATCGGTCCGCGTGACTTGGAGAAGGGCTCCATCTGCCTTGCCCGCCGTGACCAAGCCACCAATGAGAAGAGCTTCATCTCCGAGGCGGAGTTCGTGGAGAACGCCGTGCAGTTGCTGGAGGATGTGCAGAACAGCCTCTTGCAGCGCCAGCTGAGCTTCCGCGACAGCCACATCCGCCCCTGCGATAGCTTGGAGGACCTGAAGGCCAACTTCAGCACCGGTACCGATGCTGACTGGCTGCTGTGCCCCTGGGATGGCTCCCCGGAGGAGGAGGAAGAGCTCGGCAAGAGCCTGCGCATCTCCATCCGCTGCATTCCGCACGGTGAGATGGGCTCCGGTCCGGAGGCTCCGTGCATTCTCACCGGGCGTCCGACCACGCGCCGCGTGCTCTGGGCTCGCAGCTATTAATAACGCGAGTTTTCGCTGATTTTGCGCGGGTTTTCCTCGTTTTTTCGGGGAAAACCCGCGTTTTTTGTTGGTTTTTGCGGACTTAGGCTTGAGTCTGAGCCCGTAATGTGCTAAGATGCGCCCGCTTACCCACACTAACAGCTACAAAACTATGGACACGACAGACAGCATGCCCCGAGCAGGGAACACTTATGGTATACGTGACGCGTTTACCCATTGGCGGGTGTGTGAAGTGCTGTGGTTGGCGCTTGCCACGCTGTCCGTACTGGTGGTTTCCGTGCTGCTGGGGGATAATCTGTTGGGTATTTCCTCATCCGTGACGGGTATCATTTGCGTGGTGCTCACCGCTAAGGGAAAATTGGCGGCGTATTACTTCGGGGTAGCCAACTGCATCTTGTATGCCATTGTGGCGTACGGGCAGACGCTGTATGGTGAGACCCTGCTGAATGCGCTGTATTATCTGCCCTTACAGTTCATCGGTTTCCATATATGGCGAACGCATATCAATGCAGAGCAGGGCACGGTGCAGCCCTTGCACATGGCATGGCGAGCGCGGGTGTACGCGCTGCTTGCGCTGGCTGCGGGTACGGCGCTGTTGGGTGTGGGGTTGGCGTACTTCGGGGATGCCATTCCCTATGTGGATGCCTATACCACGGTGGCCTCCGTGTTTGCCATGACACTCTCCGCCCGCCGTTGCCCGGAGCAGTGGTATTTGTGGATAAGCATCAACGTGTGTTCCATTTACATGTGGGCGGAGCGCTTTGCTGCGAACGGTGAGAACGTGGCAACGCTGATGATGTGGGTGGTGTTCCTGGTTAACTCTGTATTCGGATTGGTGAAATGGACAAGGAAATGAAAGGCTTTTTGTATGAGGTGGGCATGTTCGGCACATGTGCCAACCCGCTGCACCGTGGTCATGTAGCTACTATCATTCGCGCTGCCTGTGAGTGCCGTGAGTTGTATGTGGTGCTCAGCTACAGTCACTCGCGTGAGGAGGTGGACTTCCGCCTGCGCCATCAGTGGATTTACGCTGCCGTGAGCCATTTGCCCCATGTGCGCATCATTGATTTGGAGGATGATGCCCCCTCGAAGGAGCTGTACTCTGAGGAGCATTGGCGCCGTGGGGCGGAGACGGTGCGCGGCATCATCGGCAAGACTGTGAATGCCATTTACTGCGGCTCGGATTATGGGACGGCGTCTCCCTACGCTCGCTATTACCCGGAGGCTCGCATCATTACGGCGGATCGCGGCGTCATCCCCATCTCTTCCTCTGAGATTCGCCGTGCTCCGCTCCGGCATTGGGATTACTTGCCGCAGCAGGTGCGCCCGTATTACGTGCGCAAGGTGCTTATCATCGGCCATGAATCGACGGGCAAATCGACCATGGTGCAGAATCTCGCAGCCTTGTACAACACGGAGTATGTGGCAGAGTACGGGCGTGATGTCTGCGCGCGTTGCGGTGGTACGGATTACATGGTGAAGAGCGATTTCGAGGAAATCATCAGCGAGCACCGTGCCCGCATTCATGCCGCATGCCACAGGGCAAACCGTTTCTTGTTCATTGATACGGATGCGGTGACCACGTATTGGTATTCCCGCTTTTGTGATGTGGGATTGCCTGCCCCCACGCCGGATGCCTTTGACCTCATCCTCTTCCTGGAGGCTGATGTGCCCTTTGTGCAGGATGGCTTGCGCTCGGATGAGAACAATGCGGGCGATGTAAGGAATGAGATGTCGGACGAGCTGAAACGCTTTTACCGTGAGTTCGGTATGGAGTTTCATGTGATTGCCGGTGCCACCTATGCGGAGCGATTGGCTAAGGCGGTGGAATGTGTTGAGAAACATTTTGCTTATGGCTGTTAATATCTGGTCCTTGTTTGATGAAAAGCGCTTCCGCGGCTGTGAGAATGAGCGCCAAAACTTTTCCGGCCTGGCAGCCTCGGATGAATGCGGACTTTCCCTGCGCTGTGAGGAAACGCCGGAGGGAGGCGCCCGCTTGTTGGTGGTGGAGGGTGGCTCCTGCATGCCTGCGGAGGAATTCGCACTGCCTGCGCACCTGAAAGAGCGCATTGCCTTCTGGAATGCATGGGTGAGCTATGCGCTGGAAACCTATTGGGAGCAGCCCGTTAACCCCTACGGCCCGGAGGCTTACGCAGCGTCCATCGCCATGGGGATAGCTGCGGCATACCCTGAGCGCAGGGTGGATTGGTGTGGTCTGCCCGTGCATGATGATTACAGTATATGGCTGTATCTTCATCAGATGAGCTTTGTGCGATATAGGGAGGGGATATGGTATCCTTCACTCGGTAACGGGCTGATAAACAACAAGTACCTGCGCGAGTTGAAAGCTCATTCTGCCTCCATGACGGAAAGTTTGCCCAAAAAGCGCCTGCATTATGGGTTCTATAATGGTTATGATGCTTGCTATCTATCCTTCTATGTGCCGGATAGCGAGTGTCTATGGAGTTCGATGTGGAATCATTCTTTTTACATAGAAGCTGCGGATGGGTATCCACAGTGGTTGGAGGATGAAGCTGACCGTTGCGGTGAATTGTATGGCTGCGACACCAGCCGTGAATACTTCAACTGGGAGTGTTGCAAAGAGTCGCATGATTTGCGATTGGCAGCACTCTCCATTGATGTGATGCGCCTCACAAAGCCCTCCATTGCCGTTGTGGCGGATTCTTTCTTTCAACCGATTTATGTAGCGAATCCGGAGGAGTTCCCCCCATCTGTTTTACAATAAGACATCTTGCTGACGCAAAAGGCGGGGTGTAGGGAACAGAATGGGCTTGCCATACGGGGAGAAATGTGTATAATACGCGCTCACCAAGCAAATCCGAAGAATATGAGTAACGATTTAGCACAGAGAGCACAGCAGTATCATGAGGAACCCCGTCCCGGCAAGTTGGAAGTATTGCCGTGCAAGTCTTGTTTCTCCATAGATGATTTGACTCTGGCCTATTCTCCGGGTGTGGCAGAGCCTTGCCTGCGCATTGCAGAAGATGAGAGTGCCTCCCTCCGCTACACCGGCCGCGGTAATTTGGTGGGTGTTATCAGCAACGGCACCGCCGTGTTGGGTTTGGGTAACATCGGTGCCCATGCCTCCAAGCCCGTGATGGAGGGTAAAGGCCTGCTGTTCAAGATTTATGCGGATGTGGACGTCTTCGATATCGAGCTCGATATCAAGAAGCCCGAGACCCTGATTGAGGTCATCAAGACCATGGAGCCCACCTTCGGCGCCATCAATCTGGAGGACATCAAAGCCCCGGAGTGCTTCATCGTGGAGCAGCGCCTGCGCGAGGAAATGAACATCCCCGTGTTCCATGACGACCAGCACGGTACGGCCGTTATCTCCGGTGCAGCTCTGCTGAACGCTGCCCACCTGACGGGCCGCCTGCTGCAGGACATGAAGTGCGTGGTATGCGGCGCCGGTGCTGCCGGTATTGCCTGCGCCAAGTTCTACATGGCTCTGGGTATCCGCCGTGAGAATATCTTCATGTTCGACTCCAAGGGCTTGATTCACACCGGGCGTTTGGATTTGCACCCCACCAAGGCCATGTTTGCCCAGAGTGAGGACTGCACGCTTGAGGTTGCCCTGCAGGGGGCGGATATCTTCCTCGGCTTGTCCAAGAAGGGGCTGCTGAAGCCCGAGATGGTGAAGAGCATGGCTCCGAACCCGATTATCTTTGCCTGCGCGAACCCCGACCCCGAGATTACCTATGAAGAGGCCAAGGCTGCTCGCCCGGACTGCATCATGGGCTCCGGTCGCAGTGACTGGCCGAACCAGGTGAACAACGTGAGCTGCTTCCCCTACATGTTCCGCGCTGCGCTGGATATGCAGGCCACCAGCATCAACGAGGCCATGAAGATTGCTGCCAGCCGCGCTCTGGCTGACCTCGCCCGCGAGGAGGTGCCGCAGGAGGTGGTGGACGCCAACGGCGGTGTTGCCTTGAAGTTCGGTCGCGATTACGTGATTCCGAAGCCCTTCGACCCGCGCATGATTGAGTACCTTGCTCCTGCCATTGCAGAGGCTGCCGTGATTTCCGGTGTGGCTCGCCGCCCGATGCCGGATAAGGAGGCTTACAAGGCTGAGCTCAAGGCTCGTGTGGCTAAGGTGCATGAGCGTACGCACACGCTGGTGGACAGCTATCAGGGCTGAATACCCGCTGTATTATAAACCTTTCATTCGGAGCAATAGAGAGCATGAAAACACGATGGAAAAGCTCTCTGTTGCTCCTTTTTTTGTGCTGCGGGGTGGGGTGTGATGATGCCCCCGCGCCTCAGCCCCTGAGCGCTCAGCAAAAATATGAGAAAGCTCAAGCTCTGCTGAAGCCGAATGTGGAGAACGCTGCATCCGACGTGCGCGGCGCCTTGCAGCTGCTGCGCGAGGCGGCGCAAGCCGGCTATTTACCCGCCATGCTGGACTACGCCGGCATTTTCTTGGAGGGCTCCAAAGATGGCTCCGTGGCAAAGAACCGCGTGGAGGCTATGCAATGGTACCGCCGCGCTGCAGCTGCGGGCAGCATGGAGGCGGAGTACTACATCGGCTTCATTCTGTACGGAGACCGCCAAGCGGAGGCTGCCATGCCTTATTTTCAACGCGCAGCAGATGCCGGGATACCGGAGGCTCAGTTCCTGTACGGGCGCATTCTGCTGCAAAAGAATGATGCCCGAGGGGTGGACTACGTGCGCCGCGCTGCGGAATCTGACCGCGCAGCCACAGTAGCGCAGGCTGCGTACACCATGGGTGTTGTTTGCCAAGAGGGCAGGGGCGGACAAAAGGTGGATTTACCCCAAGCCGTGGAGTGGTTCAAACGCTCTGCGGATGCCGGTGACCCCCGCGCGCTGCATTTGGTGGGCTTGATGTACCTCAACGGCAAGGGCGTAGAGCAGGATGAGCAAAAGGGCGCTGCGATGCTCCGCTTGGCTGCCGGGCAGGATTACCCCGCCGCCATCAAAGACTATATCACCTACCTACAAAGCCTTGATGACCCCACCACCCATGCGGATGAAATCCGCGCATGGGCTACTCGCCTGCAAGAATTGCAGAAAAACGCTAAACCCTGATTTGCCTGCTCGATAAATCGGAAGTTGAAGGGGTATTTGTGGGATGATTTGCGAGCGCAAGCGAGCGGAATTCAGAGCCCCGGAGGGGCGCCATAAAATAGCCCGGCGGTGGAGCCCCGTAAGGGGCGGAACCCCGGGAACCGGCCACAAAAATAAATGCGAACCCCGGAGGGGTGGTATATAATGG
>JAEIGA010012332.1_pt1 | contig 12966 bp, 6 predicted proteins | sample 9270691 | NCBI WGS metagenome assembly JAEIGA01 (sample SAMN17057246, study PRJNA624740) | gut metagenome | biome: biome; isolation source: fecal sample | host: Bos grunniens | place: China: Xizang | collected 2019 | reverse complement strand
GGTTGTTTGGGCTGGCGCTCCCGCTATAGGAATGTTCAACCCTTTTTTCAAATAGATGTTGTTTGACATTATATAAACTGTTTTTGAGTATAATAATTTCTTGTATAGTATACAAAATGCGCCCGCGAAGATAGATATTTTTTCGCGATTTACGAAGTAAAAGTACCCTTTTTTGATTGCAATGTTTTATATAATTTTGCGGCCATTATGGAAAACGGAAACAGTACGAGTTTAGAAGGACTGAACAGTGAGCAGAAGGCAGCTGTCAGTTGTGTGGACGGACCGGTGCTGATTGTGGCAGGTGCGGGATCTGGCAAGACAAGAGTTTTGACCAGCAGGATAGCTTATATCCTTGAAAAAGGATGTGATCCTTCAAGGGTGCTGGCCTTGACTTTCACTAAGAAGGCAGCCTCTGAAATGAAGGAGAGAATTGCATTGATGGTGGGTGAGAGGAAGGCCAGAAAACTGTATATGGGTACGTTCCACTCCGTTTTCATCAGATTCCTCAGAGAGTTTTCAGAATCATTGGGATATCCCCAAAGCTTTACAATCTATGACACAAGCGACTCGGTGAGCGCCATTAAGGCATGCATCAAGGAACTCAACCTGGATGACAAAGTGTATAAGCCGAAGGATGTTCTTTCGCGAATATCGATGGCGAAGAACAATCTTGTGACTCCTGGTGCGTATAGAAGAAATGCTACGGCTCTTCAGAACGATGCGTCAGCCAAGAAACCGCGTATAGTGGATATATATGACCTGTATGCTCATAAATGCAAGCAGTCCGGAGTGATGGACTTTGATGATATTCTTTTGAATATGAACATATTGCTGCGTGATAATCCTGAGGCATGCAAGTCTATATCCGAGCGTTTTGACTATATCATGGTCGATGAGTATCAGGATACAAACTTTTCGCAGTATCTGATTTTGAAGAAACTTAGTCAGGTGCATCAGAATATATGTGTGGTGGGTGATGATTCCCAGTCCATATATGCTTTCCGTGGTGCCAAGATCGAGAATATCCTGAACTTCAAGAAGGACTATCCGAAGCATAACGTATTCCGCCTTGAGCAGAATTACCGCTCTACTCAGGTGATTGTCGATGCTGCCAATTCGCTTATAGCAAAGAACTCGGCACGTATCCCGAAGGAATGTTTCTCTAAGGGGGATATCGGCGAAAAGATCAGACTGATCCAGGCATATACAGAGCAGGAAGAAGCTATGCTTGTAGCCTCTTCAATTGTCTCTCGTATTCATTCGGAATCTGCTCAATATCAGGATTTTGCGATTCTATATAGAACTAATGCACAGTCTCGGGCCCTTGAGGAGGCGTTGCGTAAGCGTAACCTTCCGTATGTGATATATTCCGGTAACTCCTTCTTTGAAAGAGCTGAGGTCAAGGATATGATGGCATATCTGAAACTTGCAGTCAATGTAAATGATGACGAGTCTTTCAAGAGAATTGTGAACAAGCCGGCCAGAGGAATTGGTGATACATCAATAGCTGCCTTGACAGCTGCTGCTAATGTACATCAGACATCTCTTTTCAAGGCAGCCTTTGCTGAGGATCTTGAGACATTCGGATTGAAGGCGGCGGCTATAAAGAAAATTCGTGAATTCTGTGAAATGATCAACGAACTGGCTGTCCGTGCCCATAAGGAGGATGCCTACGATGTGGCGACTGCCTTGGCTATGCAGTCAGGTCTGCTGATGTTCTATAAGAGTGATACAAGCATTGAGGGACAGTCCCGTACGGCCAATGTCGAGGAATTGCTCAACAGCGTGAAGGTCTGCGTCGAGGAGAAGAAGAACGAACTTTTCGAGGAGATGCAGGCGGATGGAGAAATCGGCGAGGGCGTGGAACTGACAGCGGCAGACCTTCCGGTGGTGTTGCTGGGAGACTTCCTGGAGACCACTTCTCTTCTGAGCGCAGTCGATATGGAAGATGAGGAGGAGGGATCCAACAAGATCACCATGATGACTGTCCACTCGTCCAAGGGACTTGAATTTCCGTATGTCTTTGTTGTCGGAATGGAGGAGAATATCTTCCCGTCAGGAGGCTGGATGATTTCGGAAAGTGAAGTTGAAGAGGAAAGAAGATTGTTTTATGTGGCTATGACAAGAGCCAAGAAGGCTGTTGCATTTTCATTCACGCAGACTAGAATGAGAAATGGTAAGCATGAGTCGAATTCACCAAGCCGATTTATTTATGAGGTCGATCCTCAGTATATCTCGAATCCGTTGACTAAAGAGAGAACCGGTGGTGAGATCAAGAGGGAGTCATTCAGCTCATGGAAGAAGGAAAATGCTGCAGGAAAGCCAGGTTATCAGTATGGTAAGTCATCTCGGGCAGAAGTCGTGCGCAGACCTCCTCAGGGCCCGACTCCGATCAGAAGGCCCCAGGTTGTTGAGAAACGTGTTGCAGATGCTGACTTTGAGCCGACTCCTATTCTTCAACTCAAAGCTGGACAGAGGATTGAGCACAATCGTTTTGGATTTGGTAAAATTTTGGAAATTAGTGGATCTACATCAGATTTGAAGGCAAAAATTGCTTTCGATGAGCATGGTGAAAAGATATTAATCTTAAAATATGCAAAAATTCGTGTGGTAAATGTTTGTCAATAGGTAAAATTTACTATCTTTGTGTCGAAGTTTTTCATAGTTTAAGTTTAGGTTAAGTAGCGGGACATTCGCAGTGATGCGGCTGTCCCGTGAATTTTTTATTGTTTTTTCTATATCCTCCTTATCAAAAATTCTCAAATAATGTTTAAAAAAGAGAAAATATCGCGTTAAAAAACAGAAATAAATTCTTTTTCTTTTTTTAAAACAGTTTGTCTATCTGTACGTATACTTTTGTCTCCGGTCGCAATGGTGCGACGCATTAAAATCATGAGGAGAAAGAGTATGAAATGGAATTCCTTTTTGTTGGTTCTGTTATGCCTTGCAGGTTGTCAGAAGTTTGTCGCTGACGGTGAAGGTGAATTGAGGATAGCTTTTGCTGTCGGTACCGATCAGATCACACGTGTATCATCCGATATCCCGGATACTAGTGATTTCATATTGTCTGTAACAGATTCTAAGGGTAAGGTAATATATAACGGTCTGTATGGCAACTGTCCCGAGTCTCTCAAGGTGACCTCGGGCAGCTATGTGGTAAAGGCTGTGTCCTGTGAATTTGAGGAGCCGGAATTTTCAGCACCCCAATATGGTGACGAGCAATGCGTTGTCGTTCCTGATGGTCAAACGGCTGATGTCAAGCTCGTGTGCAGGCAGATGAACTCGGGTGTGCGTCTGCGCATCGGTAAGGAGTTTTTGACGGAATGTCCCGATGGGGTCCTGTTTCTCAAGTCAGCCCAAGGTAAACTGATGTACAGCTACTCAGAGAAAAGGATTGCATACTTTCTTCCTGGAAATATATCACTGGTACTCAATAATGACGGAAAAGATGAAGTGTTGATGTCTAAAACACTTTTAGCTCAGGAAATATTATCTCTAGGTGTCAGCGTGGCAAGCTCTGGTGTGTCTTCGCGAGAAGGGCGAATCAGCGTTGTCATAGATACGACAAGAAATTGGATGACAGATAATTATGTGATCGGTGGCAATAATGACAGTGGGTCGGAGATGTCTGAAGCATTGACTGTTCATCAGGCACAGTCAGCAGCCGGAAATAAGGATGTCTGGGTCTGTGGATATATAGTAGGTGGTGATCTTACATCAGCTTCGGCATCCTTTGATGAGCCTTTTTCTTCCCGTACCAATCTTCTGCTGGGTCCGAAGTCTTCGACCCTTAATAAGGATGCATGTGTATCTGTTCAGTTACCGGCTGGTGAACTGAGGGACGTACTTAATCTTGTTGATAATCCGCATCTGCTACGTCGTAAGGTATATCTGCGAGGTGATATAGTAGAGTCTTATTTTGGAATTCCCGGAATAAAGAATATTTCTGAATATATTTTGCAATGAGACGTTTTTTTGCACTTGCTGCCGCTTATTTATCTCTTTTGGCATGCGATGTTGATATTTGGGAGCCTTCTTTAGAGCCTGGTGACAATACGAAAGTTAAAGTGCGTTTTTCTCCACACATGTCACGGATGACTAAGGGCTGTGTTTCTCCTTCTGAAACTCAGATCAACGATCTCAATATATATGCATTCAGAAACGGGATGCTTGAGGATTGTGTCTATGTTACATCTGTGGATGATGCAGTTCTCAGCCTGTCACCCGGTTATATGTATGATATTTTTGCCCTTGCCAATATGGGTGAGAAGGCGCCGGATTACCAAGAGTCTGATTTCATTGAGGCTATAGCATATGGGATCAGTGATATCTCTCAGATTGAGGATGGTATCCCTATGTGTTGTGCCTGTAGGAATCTGAATGTCGGCAAGGCTACCAGACTGGTGGAATTGCAAATGGAACGTCTGGCTGCCAAAATTGTTCTGTCTTTGGATAAAAACTCCTTGTTGGAGGGCTTTCATGTCAAGTCTGTGCGTCTTCGTCAATGCGCGTCGCTGGTGCATCCTTTCAAATGGTATGGCAAAGGAGGTAGCAGAATGGAGTCTTCAAATGAAGCGATTGACGGAGACTATGCAATACAGTATGACCTGGACCGCCTGAACTCTGGTCAAGAGGTCGTGTTTTACACATTGGAAAACAGTCAGGGTATTCTTCTTCCATCCAATACGGATCCTCTGCTCAAGACGCCTGAAAATCTGGGAGATGTAAAGGCCCGATGTACGTATCTGGAGATTTGCGGGTCATTCGGTACAGAAGGGATTTTTGACGGTGATGTCAATTATCGTATTTATCTTGGCCTTGATTCTACGTCCAGCTTTGATATCCCTGGAAATGCTTGTATCAGGGTTTCGCTGATGCTCACTGACAAGGGATTTCATGAAGTCTCATGGAAAGTTGATGCTGATGTTTCTGTCAGAGATGGCTACGCAAGAGGCTATATATCGAAAGGAATGCATCCTATGAATGATCTTTATGTAGGAGAGAAGTTTTTGTACGAGGTTGAATTTGCATCCGAACTCCTGGATTATATCGGAGGTGATGTGTCAGGATGTACCTTGAGTTTAGTTGATGATTCAGGCATGTCGAATGGAGGAGGCATCTACATTACTGATCTGACAGGGAACGGCAATACTCTTCAGGCGGAGTTGTTGTGTACCGAGCCGCTTTCAGGTCAATTATATCTCCATGGACGTGATGGTGAGTGTCTGGGGTGTCTGGAGAATGATGTTCAGATAAAGGCTCCGAGATTTATTGTATCTGAATATTCAGAGTGGCCTGATACTGATCCGGTTGAGCCTTTTGACTATATCCAGGAATGTGAGATAAACGGAACGCCTGCAATATTTTATCTGTATCTTGTCGATTCGGATGGATGTAATCTTAATTGCACGAGCGGTCATGGAGTCGATCCGGATCAGTTCTACTTCTCATTTGTAGGTACAGATACTGAGTATGGTGATATTTCTGCCAGTCGTGTCTATTATGAGATTTTATCTCCATCCGAATCTGGCAATGCCATGGCAAAGATCAGTTTTTATCTCGACAACAGTGGGCGTAATCATAATGCCAGTCTGATGTTGGCGGAAGCCTATACCATGGGTAGTATCGTGTGGATAGATATGTTCGAGGAGTCTTATGAAATTCCGGTCCGTCTGTCTGTTACAGTTGCAATACCGCAGGTGAGACTGTCTTTGGTTGATAACGGATGGGCAAAATATCATGATTGTCAGCTTTCTGTAATTGTCGATAATCCTTCCAATCTGCCTCTGGAAGTCAGCGCATGGCAGTTGATAGCATCAAATATCAACTATGGCCCAGTTGATGAAAGCTATGTCGAGACCAACCTCGTAAGGGAGAAGATTGATTATATTACAGGCAAATTTTATAATGGTACTCCTGCAGTATATGGTTCGTCATCCGCTTTTGTTTGCGAAAGGAACAGCTATGGCTCTGCTGCGCTGGAATCAGAAGACTGTCTTGTCTATCCGTTGACCGGAATTTCAACTGATGACCTTCTGAGAGCATTGAATTATGACAAACTGGGAAACAATCAGATGATTCACTCTTTTGATGTCTCGTGCAATGGCCGGAAGCTCAGACCGGGAGATTTAGTCTTGGAAGATAGTGTCAGTGATGGATCACAGACATATGACTATATCTACTACAGTCAGGAGTCGTGGAATTATAGAGGTGCGGAGCTTTATAGTTCGGGTGAATTCATATCATATTCCGGAAGCTGGGGGCATGATTATCCCAACCTGTGTGCCAGTAGTCTCGATAGGATGTATGATAGATTTTCAGCTTCTCAATCGATTGATCTGACATTTGGCTATGATTCTGATAGTAAGAAGATTACGCTCTTGTCAAATTATGATGGCGCATCAGATCCGGACATGACGTTTTCAGCACTTTATGAGGGGGTGACCAAAGGTTATGTAAAGACATATCCTAAGGGGACGTGGTATTCATCCCAGGACAATAATTGTTCCGTCAACATCAATCATCAGGCGACCGGAATCCGCCTTGAATCCGGGTCCGCACCGGTATGGGCCGATGACGGTAAAATCTATGGATCCTTAAATGATATATATGCATTTTCCTACTTGGATTCCCCAAAACCGCTCGGTGCTGATTCGTATATGCATAGGGCGCATCCTGTTAATATGAATCTAAATGTAAGTGTTCTTACTGAAGGAAATGAAAAATATGAACTATATCCCGTGACTTCAATATGGAAACCTACCCAGATTGATTACTATCATCAGCAGGAAGGTACTAATTATAAATGCACTGTAAATGCTGATATTGAGGAATTTACAATGGTTGTTGTGAGCCATAGATAATCTGTTTGCTTACAGATTATAACATTCTGTGTTTTGGCTTATATGGACAATTTTTGTCCATTACCTATAATTTAGTTGATAATTGAATTATTATTCAATATCTTTGCGGCCCTTTTGTTGAAATTACAAATTAACACAGAATGAAAAATATCAAACTATTCGTTGTTTCTATCATTCTTGCAGTCTTTGCAGGGGGAGTTTCGGCCTATGCTCAGTCCGTTGTGAAAGTGAGCGGCGTCGTGACATCTTCTGAAGATGGACTGCCGATGATAGGAGTAGGTGTTGTTGCTGGCCCTGGAGTGGGTGTGGTGACGTCTCTTGATGGAGACTATGCCATTGAGGTTGCTCCCGGAACAGAGCTGACATTTACGACTATTGGTTACGAAGACGTGAAAGTGACTGTGCCGTCTGTTGCGGAATTTTCGCACAACGTGGTTATGAAACCTGAAAGTCTCAAGTTGGATGATGTTGTGGTCATTGCCTATGGTGTACGTAAGAAAGGCACTGTAGCAGGTTCGGTTTCGACAGTCAAGTCTGAGAAGCTTGAAAATACTCCGACTGCCGCATTTGACCAGGCACTCCAGGGACAGGTTGCAGGTCTTACAGTGCTTTCCAGCACCGGTGAGCCCAGCTCTTCAGCGACAATGACCATCCGTGGTACGAACTCTATCAACTCAGGTACAGCCCCTCTGTATATCCTTGACGGTGTTGCAATCTCTGCGTCAGATTTCAATACCATCAACCCGGCTGATATCGAGAGCATGTCGGTTCTCAAGGATGCATCGTCGACTTCAATCTACGGTGCCCGTGCTGCAAACGGTGTTATCGTGATCACCACAAAACGCGGCCGTAACATGTCCCAGCCAAATATCAACTATCGCATGCAGATGGGTTGGTCTGCCATGGCTCATGGTAACTGGGACCTTATGAATACCGCAGAGCGAATCCAGTATGAGAAGGAACTCGGTCTCACAGCCGGTCAGAATTACAACTACCTTTCCCGTACTGATGTGAACTGGATGGATGCTGTATTCAATGACTCGGCAATGCTGCAGAGCCATGAAGTGTCGGTATCAGGCGCTACAGAGACAACAAACTATTACTTTTCAGGCGGATACTATGATCAGGAAGGAATTGCTCCCGGTTCGCAGTTTACCCGCTATTCGATGCGTTTCAATTTTGAGCAGAAGATGTCAAGCTGGCTCAAGATGGGAACAAATACCATGTTCAATTATCAGGATATCCTTCAGGCAGATGAAGGATCGTATACATTGGTGACTCCGATTTCTGCCGCTCGTTTCATGCTTCCATACTGGAATCCTTTCAAGAGTGACGGATCTCTTGCGTCTATCAATGACGGTACATGGACAGGTTCCGGTCAGAACCCTCTAGAGTGGCTTGAAAACAATCCTGTGTCATACAAGAAATACAAGATTTTCTCAACAACTTTTGCGGAGATCACTTTGTATAAGGACCTCGTATTCAAGTCACAGTTCGGTCTGGATCTGTCTCATACCACCGGCTTCAGCCAGTCGTTCCCAGATTATGCTCCCAATCAGGGTGAGGGTAGCGCTGCGAGAAGCACCAGTGATGGACTTAACCTACAGTTGTCCAATACATTGACATATCGTTTTGATATAGATAGAATCCATGATTTCAACTTCCTCCTCGGTCACGAGTGGCAGGATTATCATGTAGAGGCATTCAGCGTAAGCACAGCCGGTCAGAACAACAACCTCCTGACAGACCTTTCGACCGGTACCCGCGCTACTTCATGGACTAGTACTTCAGACTCGGATTATTCGCGTGTATCTTTCTTCGGACGTGCCGAGTATAACTTCTGCCACAAGTATTATGGTGAGGTTTCGCTCCGTACGGATGGATCGTCTCGTTTCGGTAAAAACAACCGTTGGGGAGTGTTCGGTGCTGTCGGATTCATGTGGGATGCAAGACAGGAGGACTTCATGGCCTTTTCTCGTGACTGGCTCACTACTGCGCAGGTATCGTTCAGTTCAGGAACATCAGGTAACTCTGAGATTCCAAACTATGAGCACCTTGCTTTGGTAGGAGGCGGTTCTGACTATATCGGTGATGCAGGTGTCGCTCCTATTCAGCCTGGTAATGAAAACCTCACATGGGAGAATACATGGACTACAAACCTTGCGTTCCACCTCGGTTTCTGGTCCAGACTCAATGTGGATCTCGAACTTTATAACAAGAAGACTACCGATATGCTCATGTCGGTTCCTCTGGCCTATTCGCAGTCGAACGGTTATGGCTACCAGTGGTCTAACGTAGGTGCTATGGTCAACAGGGGAGTTGAACTCAACGTCAATGCTACAGTTCTTCAGATGAGTGATCTTCTCTGGACTGTGAATGCTAACGTGGGTTACAACCATAACAGACTCGTGGAGCTATATAACGGTGTCGATGAATATGAGACATCCAACACCAGCACCAAGCTTGTGGTTGGGCATCCTGTGGGAGAGTTCTATATAAACCGTTATGCCGGAGTAAACCCAGCGAACGGAGATGCTCTCTGGTATGACAAGAACGGAAATATCACAAATGAACTTCGCGATGAAGACAAGGTGATGATCGGAAAGACCTATCATGCTCCATGGCAGGGAGGATTCGGTACAAATGTTTCTTGGAAAGGGCTTAGTCTAAGCGCTCAGTTCAGTTGGGTGGGTGACCGCTGGATGATCAACAACGACCGTTACTTCGACGAGTCAAACGGACGTTTCATGACATACAACCAGTCAAGAAGACTTTTGAACCGTTGGAAGAATCCTGGTGATATAACAGATATTCCACGTCATGGCGAGTATACAGAATTCGACAGCCGTCTGCTTGAGGATGCTTCATTCCTCCGTCTTAAGAACCTGATGCTTTCGTATTCAATACCAGCTGGCCTGCTTAAGAAGACAGGATTCATAAGAAGTCTGAGAGTTTATGCTCAGGGACAGAATCTTCTTACATTCACTAATTTCTCAGGCCTTGATCCAGAGGGTGTTGCAAACGTGTACGCTGCACAGTATCCGATGTCACGTCAGTTCACTTTTGGTCTTGACATCATGTTTTAAAGAATGCTTATGATGAAGAATATATATATGAATATTGTTAGGGTTGCGGCTGTGATAGCTGTGGCTCTAGGACTTTCCTCATGTCTCGAAAAGACTCCGGGGGATTATATCCCTGAGACTGAGAGCATGAATAGTCTCAATGGCGCTGAGCAGGTGCTGACAGGTATCTACACAGCCTACATGAGCAGCGGACTATACAGTGGTTATCTTACTCTTTGTCCTGATGTTCAGTCAGACCTCGTTTATGCGGTTCAGGGAAATACCAATACATTGGGTAACATATGGCAGTGGGATATCCGTTCTACAAACTCGGAGATCGAGTCTGTATATGCTGCTCTTTATAAAGTGATCGGTCGATGCAACTTCTTCCTCGATCAGGTGGATAAGCTCCGTAATTCGATGACAGATGACGAGTCTATCCAGACGTTGGATTACTACACAGGTGAAGTGTATTGCGCAAGAGCTCTTGCTTATTCGGAGCTCATCAAGTGCTTCTGCAAGGCCTATGATCCAACTACTGCAGAGAACGAGCTTGGTGTTGTGCTTGCTGACACATATTTTGGTGAAAAACCAGCAAAGCGTGCCAGCCTTTACGACTCATATCAGTTCGTGATCTCTGACCTTGAGAAGGCAGAGGAACTGCTTGATGCAGACTATGATTATTATGATGCTCCATATTTCACTCATGCTGCAGCTCATGCCATCCATGCCCGTGTAGCTCTATACATGCAGGACTGGGACAAGGCAATCTCGGAGTCAACTATTCTGATTGATTCAGATGCCTTTGCTCTTGCGTCATGCCGCAGCTATGCATCATCAACCCAGACATTCCTTCAGTATCTCTGGAGCAATGATGCATCATACGAGGACATCTGGAGAATCGGTTATACAACTACTTCATATGGTGGAGCTCTGGGTTCTATCTTCCTGAACTTCACTACTGACTATACTTATTACTATCCTGACTATGTGCCTGCCCAGTGGGTTCTTGATCTGTATACATCCGGCGATGCACGTTACAATGCGTACTTCGCAACACTGCAGACAGGATACTCACATCAGCTTACCTGGCCGCTTCTTGTGAAGTACTATGGTAATGAGTCGCTGATGGCGAACATGATATATCATGTAAACATGCCTAAGCCGCTGCGTCTTGCTGAGCAGTATCTTATCCGTGCGGAGGCTTATTGTCAGAAGGGTTCATATTCTGCCGCTTCGACAGATCTTTCCACTCTTCGTCAGACAAGATTCACAAGCGGCGGATCAATTTCCGTAAATGCGAACAACTGGCTTGAGACCATTTCTGACGAGCGTGTCCGCGAGCTTTATATGGAAGGTTTCCGCCTCCATGATCTGAAGCGTTGGGGCAAGGGCTTCGAGCGTACTCCTCAGACTCATTCACAGTCTGAGGGAAGCTCTCTCAAGATAGAGGCTAATACCCCGTTATTCGTATGGCCTATTCCAAACCACGAAATCGTTTCACCAGGATCTCAGATCCAGCCAAATGAAAGCAACAGATAGTATGAAGCAGATATTCAAATATATTACAGTGCTCTTTGCTGCAGCTTCAGTTCTGTCTGGCTGCCATGAGAGATATGTTACATACGATGACAAGGAGTATGTAATGTTCGCTGACACTATGGCTACATATCCTGTACAGCAGGATGTAGAATGGTTCAGCATTCCTGTGGTTTCCACAGTAGTGAAGGACTATGACCGCACATTCGGTGTTGAGGTCATCGACAAGGGAAACAATGCAATCGAGAATTACCACTATCGTCTTGAGTCAAACACAATTACCATCAAGGCTGGTGAAAACAGGGCGGATGTGAAGGTTCACGGTTACTATGACAATATCGAGGCTAAAGATTCGCTCGGTTTCGAGCTTCAGCTCGTGATGAAGGATGAGCTTGAGATGCCACTCTACGGAAAGAATACAAAGGCTGTCCTGATGAAGAGCTGTCCTTTCGACATCAACAACTTTACAGGTTACTGTGTACTTACTTCGATGTTCCTCTATAATTATAGTGCAACAGGATCATATCAGAAGCTTGTCTACACTGAAAAACATCCTACTCAGGACAATATGATCATCTGCCGCAACTGGATCAATGACGGCTATGATGTGACCATGACATTCAAGACAGATGACCCTATGAAGCCTTTCGTCACTATGGACAGAGATCAGGTGGCAAGTGATGAGGGCTCGTTCTTCGGAACGGCTCACGGCGACAACAAGATTCTTGTGACTAACAGCTCTTATTATGATTCGGTTTTCTATCCATGTGGCAACTACCTGTATATATGGACAGAAATGTATGTTGAAAACCTCGGTGTACCAGTAGGTACAGTAGGTCACTTCTATAATATCATGGAGTGGATTTCAGATGAGGAGGCTGAACGTCTGATGAGAGAGGGAATGTAATTTAATTTAATTTAATGACGATGAAGACTATGAAGAAATATATAGCACTTTTGATGATTGCCGCATTGATGGCAGTTTCGTGCCAGGAAAAAGATGGCCCTGCAACCAAAGTCGATCCTACTTTCCCGCAGCTGGTCGAGAACTACAATGTTCAGGCAGGTGAGGTGTTGACTGTTACATTTACTCCTAATTATGACTGGAAGATATCGATTCCTACTGAATTGAGACAGTGGTTCTGGATCATCGATGGCTCTTTCACTGCGTCAGAACTCAGCGGAAAGGCTTCCACTCAGCCGGTTGATGTGAAGATCGGAGTATCTAAGACTCAGGAGTTCGATAGGAACTTCTCATGCGATGTGACTTTGACAATGGACGGTGTGTCTGAGGTGATCGCAAAGTTCATGTTGCCGGCAAAGGAGCGCACTCTCGAGGTAACTTCTGAGCAGATGGCTTCAGATGTAATCGCCCTCGCATGGTCTGCCGATGATGCTGAATTCAGAGCACTTGTGCAGGTAACATCAAACACAGAGTGGACCATCGAAACTCCGCAGTGGCTTGATGTAAATGTCCCTGAGACAACAGAAGGTGTTGT
>JAEIGA010012331.1_pt1 | contig 12967 bp, 11 predicted proteins | sample 9270691 | NCBI WGS metagenome assembly JAEIGA01 (sample SAMN17057246, study PRJNA624740) | gut metagenome | biome: biome; isolation source: fecal sample | host: Bos grunniens | place: China: Xizang | collected 2019 | reverse complement strand
CAAAATAAAAAGTAAAATTTATACCCTAGTGAGCAATTATGCCTCAAACAGGAAATCATTATTTACACACCATTTAATACAATTTTCTATGAAATTTTACTATCTTTGTACTTGGATTAGGGCTCCAAGCAGGTAATCTGAGAAGTGTGCATTTACTATAATAGAATGGCACAATTATCGACCCTATTTCGGCTCGAAGTTTGCAACTCATTGATTATCAATGCTATTTTTACACTGCATCGGCAAGTAACTAACGCCCTCTAACGCCCACTAATAAACACTGACGCCTACAAAAATCGGTTAAAAATCACACAATGCCGTATTCTTAGATTTGACCGAACTCTGCTTCAGGCTCTGTCATACTGTTGCTCTTGTGGTTCCACACTTGTTCGCTTATATGCGCTGCTCTTAACTCCGGCTATGCAATCATCAAGTGTGGTTTGCTTCTATCCGTCTGTTACGGTTTGATTTCTGGCATTCTCTCCGCAGTGGACATCTCTCACATCTATTCGCCATGTAAATACTGACTCTCTGCTGGTAGGCGAGTTAGACACATGGGATATTTAGCAAAGATTTATCGAGTATTATTGCTGTTCTAAAAGGATGAAAAATAGGGTTGATTCCATTGCAGAAATCAACCCTATAATTGTTATCGGACACGAATACTTACCAATACCATTCCGTAAATCGGGATTTGTATGGCACGGGTAAAGTTAGGTTGCCATACTGCGACATGGTCCACTGGTCACCTCTATCGCCGATAGATAGTTCTGTATAAGTATCTACTTTTGCCAAATCATCACTGAAAACAACGGGGATTAAGTATTCGTTGGTTTTTGTCGGGGTATAACCGTCGGTCCAATAGTATATACCAGACACTTCGGCACTCGAACTTATGTTTACAGCATCCATATAGTTCCACGATATGCCTCCTGCCAGAACACAATCCTCCACAATGCTTTTGTTCTTAATGTCGGGAGTTAGTTGTGCCGCATTTCTTCCATTGGTATCAATTATTGCCCCGGTGTTCAAGCACTCGCTGATGACACTATATTCATTCAATTGCCCTACAAATCCTCCTACATTACTATCTGTTCCACACTGTAAATTTCCGGTGTTGACACATTGCGATACAACAACGGTATTTTCTTCAAAATCAGTTAAAGCTCTCGTTACATTGTTTGCAATAGCAGTAGTTGCATTTACAGTTGCTAAAACTTTTACTATAATTAAAGTCGAACCACCTGATACTGCTAAAGATGCAATAAAGCATGCACCACCAACAATCATGCATGCGCTACCCACTGCTGAATGATATATCTGGTCTTGCTTCTCCATTTTAGCCACTTCATTTGCACGCTCGTTTAGCATATCATTCATGTTTTGGAAGAAATGCTCTTTGGTAGGTTCGTTTGTAGAGTATGTAAGCACATCTTGGTTATACTGATTGAAACCGCTATATATTTCATGCTCTGCACGAATGTTTTGCAAATCTGTTCGCACGGTACTGATGGCTATGTCATTCATTGTTGACATGCTATTTATGTATGCATCGTATTCGGTGCTACTCATAAATGGTTTTACGGGCAGCATCAATTCTGATAGATTCTCATCGTTTAGATTGCCTTGTGTTGCTAATGTGAGATCGTAATCGACAATAAATCTATTGTAATCGGAAGTACGCGTTGGAGCTGTGAGCAATTTTATGGCTGATGTTGCATTAAAACAAGCAAAACCAAGTGTTACAACTGATGTAACTATTCTGAAACTATCTTTTAAAGTCCACATTTTCGGATTACCAATCTCACCGGCTATACCACCGACATTGGCTCCAGACATCGTGCTTGAAACAGAACCTGTATTGGCGCAATAATGAGTTATGAAATATGTGCCTGACAAGCCTACTAAACCTCCGACATTGTCGCCTGTAGCATTTACATTGGCATAATTCTGTGTGCATGTGATAGCACCCATGATGCTATTGCCGATAATGCCACCAACCTGGTTCACACCATCAACGGAGGCCGTGTTGATGGTGTTCTGTATGGCACAGACCGGTGATTCGCCCACGATACCTCCCACATAATCGTCTCCACGCACCGAGCCTTTATTCAAGACTGAATATAGAGTACATTGAGATTCGCCTACAATACCTCCAACAAACTTCACGCCTTGGACTGAACCAAGGTTTTCACAGTTGTACACCAAAATATCGCTATAAGTGTACTCCTCATCGGCACCTGTGCTGTTGGAGATTCGCGAACTACCCACAATACCTGCCACACCTTCTTGTCCCTGAATATTACCATAGTTAGAGCAAGAAAGGATAAGTGAATTACCTAAACCTCCGACAATACCACCAGCACCTATCACAGTGGCACTTTCGCCATCAGAGCCACCTAAATTTGACTGAATATTACCATAGTTGGTACAAGCTACCACAAACAGAGAGTCGGCAGATCCGACAATACCACCGCAAGGAGCATAGTAAGAGGTGATGTCGGCATTGTTGATACTGTTAGAAATTACAGCCTTCGACGAAAGTGCGCCGGCACCAAGCAGACCACCTACGGCATATCCGCCTACAATTTGGTTGTTTGATGCAATTTCGCATTGGTCAATGTAGAGATTGGCATACTCCTCCACTGTTCCGACAAGACCGCCAATGGCAAGACTGTTGTCATTGGGAGTTGACGAACCATTACCAAGGATGGATGAGTTCTCCACTTTACAATTCGTGATATAGGTTACATCTTGATAGCCTCCACGTGTCAGAGCACAACCAACCAATGCTGCCGACGAGAACCAACCTTCAATTCGCGCATTTTCAATAGTAAGACTGTCAATTCGCGCGTTAATGGCACAACCAAACAGAGCTACAAAAGAGCTTGTTTTACGCTCGCTCCACAAATTTGTAATCTTTTGTCCATCAACATTAACGCAATTTTCTATGAAATTTTACTATCTTTGTGTCAGAATCAGGGCGCATTTTTTTGCATTATTTAACGGGATTTACTAAATTTGCATGTAGGAATAATCAATATTATTTCAAGTGATTCAATCTGGCAATTATTATTAACTAATACATATCAAAGATGAAAAGTATTACAATTTTTAAGGCTCTGGCAACTATTGCTGCAATGTTGTGTTTGGCAACTTTTATTTCTTGTGAAAAAGAGGAAACAAACACTGCGCAACAGAATTCCCCCAAGTATGTAAAAGCGATTGAATACTACGAAGTGACTCTTACAGAGGATTTCTTTGATTTTTATGATGTAGTAGCTACTATTGGTAATAGTGAAACGGATGTCAAAACCATAAAGTTCGATTCACCTGTGTGGAAATACAGCAAAACCTGGGATTACATTATTCCCGGAAAATTCACATGCGATGTGATTGCCACAGTAAAGAACCCTCTGCCCGAGATTGATCCGGATAAGTTGTACACTTTTAAGGTTGAGTCATCGTCTTTACTTCAATTATATGACGAGGCAGGTCATTTGACATTGCCTATGTGGGATGGTTCGAATGGTACTTACCATGGCATGTCTTTAAAAGGTGTAGATAAAGTTACAAAGTATGTTACAGAAAAATATAAGGAAGTTGTAATCCTTAACTCTTCTTACACAATAAAATAATTAAAAAACATTGTTAAGTGGGAAAGATTAAGACCCTTATATATATTACTGCCGCATGCCTTTTGGGGGCATGCGGCAGTAATAATTCAGGGACTTTCGACCAGCAATATGTCCCTGTTGAGCCCGATTATAAAAATGCAGACATGTGGGTGTGTCACCTCAACGATGCAAATGGTATGGGTGCCGATGTGTTTTATATACCATCGACATGGGAGTTTGATTGGACAACAAGTGATGGGGTCACATGCCATTATGCCGATGTGAGCAACGAACAGCATCGCAGCAATATGGCCATAGAGATGAACGGTGTTGCAGAATATATGGCAGAGGGCAACAATTTTTATTCGCCTTACTATCGACATATCACCCTTGACACCTGGGCAACATTGGACGAGAGGCTTATCACCCATCAGTACGAGAGTGTGTCACTGAAGGATGTGAAGCAGGCTTTCGACTACTATATTGAGAACTACAATAATGGTCGCCCTTTTATCCTCGCAGGGTTTAGCCAAGGAGCAAAATCGGTAGTGGAACTGATGAAATGTATGCCTGAGGATATACATAAAAACATGGTTGCTGCCTATGTGCTTGGGTACAAAGTGACTCCAAGCGATGTTGCAATAGCACCATGGATTACAGCGGCGAAGAGCGCGAGCGACATTGGGGTTACTATATGCTATAACTCTGTATCAGATGTCAAGTATATTAAACCTATAGTCAGTTCGCCAACGGTTATGTGTATAAACCCGGTCAACTGGCGTACAGACTCAACACCGGCGATACTTAACGACAGCATCACTGTAACACTGAATACAGAGCATAATGTGCTTGTTGTGGATGGTTATGACGGCAGTCATCTACCCAATATCTTGAATATCCTGAATGTGGGTGATTATCATGGTGTGGAGCCGTGGCTATACGATCAATCTCTGCGCACAAACATCAAGCAACGCATCGAAGTTTTCAGAGAGAACAATTAGACTGCTATTCCATTGCGGATGGTGGTTACAAGGACAAGAGGAGAGTAGGTGCACAACGGATAAAATAGAGATTTATGGCAACAGAAACTGAGCATATTCTTCAAGGAGAGGTGGTAGAATTTGATCTGCCCGAGGGGGAGCACTACCGAGGCGAGGTGGATGACGAAGGTCGTCCGCACGGGGTAGGCACCATGCACTACCCGAAGCGGCCGTATCGGAGTTGGATGGAGCTTCAGGTCTCCGATCGCAAGTATCACGGCGAGTGGAGCCACGGCGTTCGTTCGGGTAGCGGGCGGATGGAATATTACCGAAACGGCCTCGGGTCGGCCGAGTACCAAGGGCAGTGGCACGACGATCTTCCTGAGGGAGTGGGTACCTTCACAGCATTCGGCGACACCACCGACGAGAAGTATCAGGGCGGATGGCTCCGCGGGCTGCGTCACGGAGTGGGTACCCACCACACGCATTGGGACAAGGGGACCTTTCCCGACGAGACCTACACGGGCCAATGGCAGGAGGACAAGCGTTGCGGCAGAGGAATCTGCACCTACGACGGCGAAGAGAAGCACACCTACGAGGGCGAGTGGCAAAACAATAGGTACCACGGCCATGGGGTATTCACCCTCAGAAACGGCAATCGGATCGAGTGTGAATGGGAAAATGGCAACAAAGAGGGGGTAGGCACCTACACCTTTGCCAATGGCAAGCAATTTCGGGCTGTGTGGCGGAACAACCTGATCGACCTCTCCTCGATCCAACGAGAAGGCAAGAACGAGAAACCTCTACTGGCGATCACGCTCCATGCCGAGGGGTTCGACTACAACCGCACGGCCTACGGCCTGATCGAGGCCGCGGAGGGGGTGTTCACCCTGGCCGATTGTGCCATTCTGAGGCGCGACCGAGGCTTCAAGGAGAAGGAGCCCCTACTGAAGATCTCGCACATAGGCGACCAGGAGATTACCTACCTTGCTTTGGGAGAGTATACCGGGAAAATCCGCCCGGGAGAGCGGCAGGAGCACGGGTTCAAGCTCGAGGGCACGGCACGCATCTACGACGAGGAGTACGACTACACAATCGAACACACGATCACGATCGATTGGTGTCGATAAGGAAAAAACAAGGGATCACGTTAAAATCCCGGTGGGGAGAAATGTTTAGGAGGGGGTATGTGCTTTAGGCACATACCCCCTCCTAAACACACAGCGTCATCCCGAGAATTTTCATTTTAGGGCCTTGCATAGCGCGGTGGTGTTGCATGAAAATTCGTGGGGATCTTCCGATTATCAAGGAGTTGTGGTATCGTTTAACGGCCCAATCGACAAGGCAGTTTGGGACAATCCACGGTTTTGGGTAAGCGGTAGATTGCCACAAATTTTCATGGTGGCAAACCGCTTTCCGCTTCGCCCTAAAATGAAAATTCTCGGGATGACGAAGTGTGTTTCTACAATATCGGGCAAAGCCCGATATTGTAGAAACTTTTTTACTCTCACCACCGAATTTTACGATGTACAAAAACAAGTCGGCCTGTCAGGGTTCCAACGAAACCCGACAGGCCGACATCCTTTTTGCTGCGCAGTGGCTACTGCCCACCAAACTCCATCAGATAGGCCTTAATGAAGAGATCCAAATCGCCATCCATCACGGCATCGACATTCGATGTCTGCACATTGGTGCGGTGGTCCTTCACGCGGCGATCATCGAAGACATAGGAGCGGATCTGCGAACCCCATTCGATGCGTTTTTTGGTCGCCTCGAGGGCCTGCTGGGTCGCCATACGCTTATCCAATTCGCGCTGATAGAGTTTGGATTTGAGGATGCGCATGGCATTCTCACGGTTCATCAACTGCGAACGGGTCTCCATGTTCTCGATCAGGTACTCAATAGCCTCCCCCGTATCGGGATCTTTGCCATGGTAGCGCAGACGCACGGCCGTCTCCACCTTGTTGACATTCTGACCTCCGGCACCCGATGAGCGGAAGGTATCCCACTCAATGTCGGCCGGGTTGACCGTAATCTCGATCGTGTCGTCGATGGCCGGCGAGACGAAGACCGAGGCAAAGGTGGTCTGACGCTTGTTGTTGGCATTGAAGGGCGAGAGACGCACCAAACGGTGCACGCCGTTCTCGCTCTTGAGGTATCCGTAGGCATATTCACCCTCAATCTCCAGGGTACAACTCTTTACCCCCACCTCGTCGCCGGCCTGGTAGTCGAGCGTCTTGACCTTGTAGCCGTGGGCCTCGGCCCAGCGAGTATACATACGCAGCAACATCGAGGCCCAATCCAACGCCTCGGTACCTCCGGCTCCGGCATTGATATCGAGGATGGCCCCCAACTTATCCTCCTCACGGCGAAGCATGTTACGCATCTCAAGATTTTCAACCTGAAGTAGCACTTCGTCGTAGAGCGTCGAAAACTCCTCTTCGGAGGCGACCCCCTCCTTCACGAATTCGGGCATCAGCTCCAGATCCTCCACCCCCTTGGCAATCTGTTCATAGTCGGTGATCCAGCTCTTGATCGAGGCCACCTTCTGCAACTGCTGACGCGCCCGCTCGGGATCATCCCAAAAGTTAGGCTCCTGGGTGCGCTCCTCCTCGTTGCGAAGGTCGATGCGTTTCTGTTCGATATTCAGACAGCGGAAGAGTTCCTCGCTGCGACGTGCCAAATCTTTTATCTGTTCCGTGAGTACCATAGTGCGCAATTGTCAGGGTCAAAGGTAGAGAAAAAAACGAAGGCTGCCAAATGGTTCCATCTGCCAGCCCCCATTTCGGCTATAAATTCATCAGCTCGGCCAATTTTCGGGAGAGTTCGGTGTTGTCCATCACTCCGTTGATGCGCTCGGCTCCTCGGCCATAGAGGTAGACCGGCACGAGAATTCCCGTGTGGCTGCCCGTGGAGTATCGGTACTCGATACCGCTCTCCGAGGAGGTAAAGTCGCTGTTTCCGCTCGCCATAGTCAGCCCCCCCGTCTCGTGGTCGGCCGTCACCACCAACAGGGTCTCGGGGTGGGCCTCTACATAGCGCATGGCGGCCGCCACGGCCTGCTCAAAATCTCGCACCTCAGCCAGGATGCCGGGGGTGTTGTTTCCATGGCTCTCGAAGTCAATCTGCGACCCCTCAACCATCAGCACAAAGCCCTCCTTTCGTTCCGCAGCGCGCCCCTCAAGGTAGCGAAGCGACGAGGCCACAGCCTGCGACAGGAAGTCATCGCGCCCGGCAAGTTTCGAGGGAAGGTGCCCCTCCGAGAAGAGGCCGATTACCCGCTCCTCCGAGAGCGAATCCAATGCCGCAAGGTCGTCGATCGAGCGATATCCCACCTGCCCCATCTGCGCCAAAGGCGAGAGGTTTTCGGAGTCTCTCTTGTCGGGCTCCACCATCGAAGTGCGGCCGCCGCCCAGGATCAAGTCAATCCCCGACTCCGCGAGTTGATGCGAGATCTCGTCGTAACGCCCGCGGTGAGCCACATGGGCATAGAACGAAGCCGGAGTGGCGTGCTGCACCTCGCAGGTAACAACAATACCCGTGGCCGCACCCCGCTCTTTTGCGCGAGTAAGGATCGACTCCACGGGGAGCGAATCGGGCGTCATGCCCACCATTCCGTTGTTGGTCTTATGGCCTGTGGCGAGTGCCGTTCCTGCGGCGGCCGAGTCGGTTACCCGGTTATTCGCTGAGTAGGTAGAGATCAGTGCAACATTTTCCATCCGATCGAAGGCCGTGGGCTGATAGCCCCCCTCGATCATCATCATCGCCACATGCGAGAGCCCCATACCATCACCGATCATGTAGATCAAATTCTTGGGGGCAGGCTCCTGCTTCGAGGGAAGATAGGCCACGACCCCGAAAACCAGGGCCACAAAGAGGGCGAATAACGCGATTTTTCCTTTCATGATTGAACAATTTTTGGGGTTTGGGCACATCGACCGCCCATTGTGCGGTTGTGCCCCACAAAAATAACAAGAAGATGGAGAATTTCCAAAAAAATTCGTACATTTGCTTAATTGATAGTAACCCCATAATCGCAAGATAAAACCATGGATGTACGAATCGCCGAAGATTGGAAGGAGATCCTTCACGAAGAGTTTGAGAAGCCCTATTTCCGCGAACTTGTAGAGTTTGTGCGCCAAGAATACGCCTCGGGTACCGTCTATCCCGCGGGACGAAACATCTTCCGGGCCTTCGACAAGTGCCCTTTCGATCGACTCAAGGTGGTCATTATCGGCCAGGATCCCTACCACGGCGAGGGGCAGGCCAACGGCCTCTGCTTCTCGGTAGGGGCAGGAGTTCCCCTCCCCCCATCCCTGCAAAACATCTTCAAGGAGGTGGCCGCCGACACAGGAAGAGCCATCCCCACAAGCGGCGAACTGGAGCGTTGGGCCGAGCAGGGAGTCTTGCTACTCAACGCGGTGTTGACCGTCCGCGCCCACGAGGCCGCCTCGCATGCAGGACGCGGCTGGGAGCAATTTACCGATGCCGTGGTTCGCTCCATTGCCGAGCGCAAAGAGGGGGTAGTCTATCTGCTTTGGGGCAGTTATGCCCAACGCAAAGGGGCCATGGCAGACCCCACGCGAAACTGCATCCTCAAGGCCGTACACCCCTCTCCCCTTTCGGCCTACCGCGGATTCTTCGGCTGTCGCCACTTCTCGCAAGCCAATGCCTACCTGCGAAGCCTCGGCAAGGAGGAGATCCTCTGGTAGGGGCGCAACGACTCCCTTGGGACCATCCGAAACCGACCTGTAACAAAGCAAAAAGAAAAAGCGGTTGAGATTCTCAACCGCTTTAGTGACACCGACAGGACTCAAACCTGTAACCTTCTGATCCGTAGTCAGATGCTCTATTCAATTAAGCTACGGTGCCGAATTGCGAGTGCAAATATACGGCAGTTTTTCTTACCGTGCAAATATTTTTCGATATTTTTTTTATTTTTTTTACAATCTTTTCACAACCCACTGAAAATCAACAGAAACAAAAAACAATAAAAAACGGAGGCGAGCACCCCTCAAGGTGTTCGCCTCCGATTTTAGTGTGCGGCACGAGAACGGCTACTTGATAAACTCCTTCAGCGTCTCCATTACCCCCTCACCGCGCAGCTGCGTAGCTACGATCTTGCCCTCGGGCGAGATAAGGAAATTGGAGGGAATCGACTGCACGGCATACTTCTCAATCTGCTCCGAACCGGCACCGATCACATTCACCCAGGTCATCTCATGAGCGGGCAGGAAGGCCTTCCAAGCCTCGGCATCGTGATCGAGCGAGACACCATAGATCTCGAAACCCTTGTCGTGGAATGCCTTGTAGGCCTCCACCAGGTGGGGGATCTCCTTCTTGCAGGGGCCACACCAGGTTGCCCAGAAGTCGATGAGTACCCACTTACCCTCGCCAACGAGCGACGAGAGAGCTACGGTCTCACCGGTGGGATTCTCCAGGTTAAGCTCGATGTAGGGCTGACCGATCTCCGTGGCAGCCTTGGCCTCGATCGCCTCGTTGATCTTGGCCACAAGGCCCGAAGCCTGCACATCGGGAGCCATCGAAGCCACGAGCTCACGCAACTCGTTCGAGGGCAGACCGGCATACTGTCCTGCTACGATGTAGGCGCTGAAGAGGTTCGTGAGGTTGGCATCAACCATGGCCTCGGTGAGCGAGTCGGCACGGTCGCGAATGGCCAGCTGCTCCTCGGCGCTCTCGGCGAACATAAAGGCGGTCTGCATCGCGGCCATCTCCTTATCGTAGGCCGTAAAGGCGTCATTGGCGGGGGTACCCGTAACCACGGGGCCCGGCTGATCGTTCTGTTCACCCATCGTCAGGGTAATCTCGCCCTTCTCGAGGAAGAGGTAACCGGCAGGCTCCTGACCTGCGGTAGCGAAGAGGACGAGCTCGGGAACCTTGGCATCGCCCTTGAAGGTAAACTTACCCTCGGCATCTACGGCCGTCGAGGCCAAGACCTCGCGGTCGATCGAGAGGAGGTAGACCGAATCACCCTCCTGAGCTACCTGACCCGTGAGGGTGTAGCTGTGGTTCGTGCAGCTGCACAGGGCGGCTGCGGCCATCATGGCAAAAATTGTCTTTTTCATGGTACTTTTGTTTTTAGTATTAGTTTTTGGTTTGTCTCTATTTTACGCGGTCGGGGTGCTCCCTGAGGAACTTCTCCCACGAGCTGCTCCCCTTCTTGCTCACCGATTTCAGGCCTCCGCCAAGGCCTTTCGAGCGAGCCTCTCCCAGTGCCTCGTTCAGCACGTTGTGATCCATGTAGTAGTGACACAGGGCCACCGCCATGCCATCCGTGGCATCCAGGCGGCGCGGAGCCTCCTCGATCTTAAGCGTGGCCCGCACGATGCCCGCCACCTGCTCCTTCGAGGCCGATCCCGACCCCGCAATGGACTGCTTGATGCGGCTCGGGGCATACTCGAAGACCGGCAGGTCGCGGCTCAAAGCTGCCGCCATGGCCACCCCCTGGGCTCGTCCCAACTTGAGCATCGACTGCACATTCTCGCCAAAGAAGGGGCTCTCCAAAGCCACCTCCTGGGGGGCATAAGCTTCGATCAACGCCCCCACGCGCTCGAAGATGTAGCGCAACTTGGCGTAAGGGTCGGTGAGTTTATGGAGATCGATATCGCCCAAGACCACCGAGCGCACCGTGCGACCCTCAACCTCGAGCACCCCATACCCCATGTAGTTGGTGCCCGGGTCGATTCCCATGATGCGGTATGTGGTCTTGCTGCTCACCTCCGCCTACTCCTCTTTGAGTTTTGCCACCTCCTTTTCGAGGGCCATCACCTTGCGCGAAAGTTCGGGCAGGGTCTTAAAGACAGCCGAGGCACGGTGGTACTGCATGCCGGGCAGGGCGGGATAACCGAAACGGGTCTCGCCATCGGGCACATTCTTATCCAAGCCGCTCTTCGATCCCACCATCACGCGGTTACCGATCGTCACATGGTCGGCAATACCCACCTGGCCGGCCAGGAAGCAGTGGCTACCCACCTTCGAGGTGCCGGCGATACCCGTCTGGGCCGACGATACGGTATGCTCACCAATCTGCACGTTGTGGCCGATCTGAATCAGGTTGTCGAGCTTCACTCCGCGACGAATGATCGTCGAATCGGTCTTGGCGCGGTCGATACAGGTATTGGCACCAATCTCCACATCGTCCTCGATGATCACATTACCCAGCTGCGGGATCTTGGCAAACGAACCATCGGGCTTGGGGGCAAAACCGAAGCCGTCGGCTCCAATCACAGCACCGGCATGGAGGATGCAACGGGCACCCACCTTGCAACCCTCGTAGATCTTCACGCCCGGGTAGAGGATCGTACCCTCGCCGATCTCCACCTTGTCGCCGACATAGACCTGGGGATAGATCTGACACCCCTTGCCGATCTTGGCACCGGCCTCGATCACCGCAAAATCGCCAACATAACAACCCTCGCCCACCTCGGCAGCCTCCGAAATGGAGCACATCTTCGAGATTCCCTGCTTCTTGGGGCGCATGGCGTTGTACATCTCCAGGAGCTGAAGCACCGCGGCACCGGCATCGTCCACCTTAATCAGGGTCGCCTTCACCTCCTGCGAGGGCTCGAACGAACGGTTGCACAATACGATCGATGCCTCGGTCGTATAGAGATAGGATTCATACTTCGGGTTGGTCAAATAGGCCATCGAGCCGGCCTTGCCCTCCTCGATGGAGGATACCGTGCTGACCATCGTGTTCTTGTCGCCCACCACTTCGCCTTGAAGCAGGCCGGCAATCATTTCTGCTGAAAACTGCATACTTTTTCTCTTTATCTTACAAATATTTCTTCAAATCAATCCCTTTGGGCATAAACTCCCCGACCTCGCGGCCAAAGGCCACCAACTCGCGAACCGTCGAGGAGCTGATGTCGGCCACCTCGGCTGGCGTAAAGAGCAAGAGGGTCGTCAGATGGGGATAGAGCCGCCTGTTGGCCGCCGCCATCGTCTTCTCGTACTCGAAATCGACCGTATTACGCACCCCACGCAGCAGGGCCACTGCCCCGATCTCGGTGGCAAAGTCCCCCGTCAAGCCGCGATAAACCTCGACCTGAACCCGCTCGTTGTCGCGGTAGAGCTCCTCGATGAGCCGCTTGCGACTCTCCACACTGAGGAATCCGCGCTTCTGAATGTTGTCGCCAATAGCCACCACCACCCGGTCAAAAAGCCTCAACGCCTCCTCCACCAAGGCCTCATGACCTCGGGTAAAGGGGTCAAACGACCCGGCAAAAACGATCTTTCTCTCTTTGTGTTGCATACATTTAACACCTTGTAAAGGGCAAAGGTACAAAATAATTAGAAATTATTATAATTCATGATTCAAAATTCAGAATTCAAAATTATTTTATTCCT
>JAEIGA010012330.1_pt1 | contig 12967 bp, 10 predicted proteins | sample 9270691 | NCBI WGS metagenome assembly JAEIGA01 (sample SAMN17057246, study PRJNA624740) | gut metagenome | biome: biome; isolation source: fecal sample | host: Bos grunniens | place: China: Xizang | collected 2019 | reverse complement strand
CGGGATGAACGCACCGATTGTGCACCTGTTGTCGCGCCAGCGGCATGGCAGGATAGCGAAGTGCGGAGCAGATAAACGCTGAAAGCATCTAAGCGTGAAACTGACCTCAAGATAAGATATCCCATAACGAAAGTTAGTAAGACCACTTGAAGACAACAAGTTTGATAGGTCGGGGGTGTAAGCGTAGTGATACGTTGAGCTAACCGATACTAATAGGTCGAGGGCTTGATCTCAATTAAATTGAGATAGAAGAGCGAATTTAAGATACGAAAACTTGACAAAGAAAAGATTAAGCCAGGCTTAAGAGTACGAAAGGAGTGAAAAAAAGATCTATGCAGTTGTGAATCTAACGTGAAAAGAAATTGACGGAAGGTTCAAAAAGGTATATAATATATATGCCTAAAGAAGATATTAAGGAGCGAAAGGCTTCTAATATACCATTGCGGTGACGTTAGCGGTGAGGTCCCACCTGTTCTCATACCGAACACAGAAGTTAAGCTCACTAGCGCCGACAATACTTTGCTGGAGACGGCACGGGAAGATAGGTTGTTGCTGCATCCATTAAAACACTAACCAAACGGTTGGTGTTTTTTTTAAGCAACCATATAACAAAATAAGGTGTCACAAAAAATTAAAGTGACGAAAAGTATCGTTTAATTTTAAAGGTTTTTATTGTTAAAAAGAATAAAAAATGGTAATATTAACGTGCAAAAATTTTTTAATGGTGCGGATAATGGAATTTAACAAAAAATTAAAAGCTCTTAGGGAACAAAGCGGTTTAACGCAAGACGAACTTGCCAAAGTTTTGTACGTTTCAAGAACGGCAATATCTAAATGGGAAGCGGGTAGGGGGTTTCCAAATATTGAATCTCTTAAAAGCATAGCAAAAGTATTTAATGTAACGTTAGACGAGCTTTTATCATGCGAGCAGTTACTAACTTTTGCAAAAAGAGAAAGCGAAAAAAAGGTAAACCGAATTCGCGACATAATTTTTGGTTTGTTAGACACAAGCGTTCTAATTTTGTTCTTTTTGCCGTTTTTTAGTATAAAAGCAACAGATGGCGTGCACGAAGTTTTGCTTTTTGGGCTTTCTAGTATAAAAATTTACACTAAAATTGCTTATATTATTGTAATTATTTTAAGCGTAGCAATTGGGACAACAACGCTTTTATTAACTGCTTGGCAAAACCAAACGTGGAGCAAAATAATAAGGATAATTTCTATCTGTATAAACGCAATTGGCGTTGCTATTTTTTGTATAACTCTACAACCATACGCGTCTATATTTTTGTTCGTTTTTTTGTTGATAAAAATCTTATCGCTTTTAGAAGTGATAAGCCGTTCTATAAGGTGAGAAAAATGAAAGGCACTAAAACAAAATATTTTTTTTGTTCCCTAATGTTTATTATATTGTTTATCGTGTGGACGTTACTTGTTTGTTTGACCGACGTTCAACAAATAGGACCGCAAAACACTAAGGTAGGCCTTGCAACAATCAACAAGTTTTTTAAGGAGCTTATCGGAGAGAATTATTTGCTATATATAATTACCGATTGGTCGGGAATAATACCGATAGCTGTTGTGGTATCGTTTGCAGGGTTAGGTCTTTGTCAACTTATCAATAGAAAAAGCATTTTAAAGGTAGATTTATCACTTATTGTGTTGGGTGGTTTTTACGTAGCGGTATTTTTGGTTTATATCTTATTTGAATACGTAATTATAAATTATCGCCCCGTGCTTATTGAAGGCGTTTTAGAAAGTTCTTACCCGTCGTCTACTACGATGCTAGTTATATGCGTTATGTCAACTGCGATAATTGAGTTTAACGAGCGCATAAAAAACGAAAATGCAAAAAGGTTTGTTAAGTATTTAACCATATTATTTATTCTATTTGTTGACGTTGGTAGAATTATTTCCGGAGTACACTGGATAAGTGATATAATAGGCGGAGTTTTAATTAGTTTTGGGTTAGTGTTGGCGTACTGTGGAGCAAGAGCTGGGGCAAAACGAAAAAGCAAGCTGTGTTAAAGGATAAAACACTCACTAGTTTGATGAGTGTTTTTTATTTTTATCAAAAAAAGTTAAGCAAATGTTGGTTGAATTTTGTGGCAATAAATGATATAATTAACGTAAAAGGAGTGAAAAATGAAAAAGATACTATTTGTTTGCCACGGAAACATTTGTAGAAGTCCTATGGCTGAATTTTTAATGAAAGATTTTTTAGAGAAAAAGGGCGTTAGCAGAGATTACCTAGTAGAATCTATGGCGACAAGCACTGAAGAACTAGGCAACCCCGTTCATTACGGAACGGCAAGAATTTTAGACAAACTAAACATAAATTATTTTAGTAAACGCGCAGTTCAGGTAAAAAAGAGCGACTATGAAAAGTACGATTATATTTTAGTGATGGATAACTTAAACTTAAGAAACATCATGCGAATTTTTGGTGAAGACCCGCAAAACAAGGTTAAGTTGTTGTTGAGTTATTCGCCGAATCCTAGGAGCGTTGCCGACCCATATTACACGGGAGATTTTAACGCAACTTACCGAGATATTGTAGAAGGGATAGAGTGTTTTTATGAGCAAATAAAATAAAAGAAAAAAATAATTAGTATTTTAAAAAACACTTGACAAATAATTTCTAGAGTTTATAACAATTAAAAACCATGAGAAAAAAAGGAGAAAAAGCATGGAAAAACTAGCAAAATACAACGTTTATACCGAAAGTCAATGGGTGTACCCAGATGATGAAATGGTAGCGGTAGATGAAAAGAAATTAACGCTTGACGTTGCACGAGGTGGAAACGTTTTGTGTCAAATTTTAACGGATTTTAGCGTAGAAGAAAACACACCGTTTAATTTTCACGTTTGTGGAGCAAACGGTGTGACCGTTATACCTTATCAATTAGTAAAAGTCGGGGTAATGAGAAACAGTGCGCCTTACGGCAAGCCGTGGTCGACGGATGATTACGAATCGGTAAAAGATTTCGTAACCCGCAAAGCACCGTTTGAAGTTTTCGACGCAACCGCACCTATGGAAAAAGTATTTTTGAGCGGTGGCAGGTTAGGTTTTGCGCTTCGTTTTAAGGCTGGAAGTGAAATACAAGCCGGCGTACAAAAGATTATAGTTACGGTAGAAGTTAACGACCAAACTGTAAAAGTTCCTGTAACGCTTAACGTTCACAAAGCAGTTATCCCCGCAATGAGAGACTCGAAACTTATGGTTGTTAACTGGATTGTTCCTAAGAACCTAGCTGACCAAGTAGGCGATGAAAGATATTCGGAAAAATATTATGAAGCGTACCAAGATTTGTTAGAACACATGGTTGACATAAGAAACAACCACTTGTCTATGGCTGAAAGTTGGCAACGTTATTTGCCGGACGAATGTATTAAAGATGAAAACGGCAAAATTATCGACTTTGATTTAAGCACTTTAGAAAAATCGCTTCAAATGGCTGAAAAAGCGGGCATGACCAAACTGTACGGCATGTATATTGCTCACTTCTTAAAATGGAACGAGCCACAAATATATTTATTATGGGACTGGGAAAACAAAATTGACGCAACAAGCTTCGAAGCGTATAGACAATTAAAAATATACTTTAAGCGTGTAAAAGAAATGATTGCAAGAAATCATTGGGAAGATAAGTATATTCAACCGCTTTTTGATGAACCGCAATTCCAAAACGCAGATAATTATCGTATTTTCGTAGGCATGGTAAAATCTATATGGCCGGAAATTTTCATTCACGACCCCGTTGAAGTAGATAATATACCTGGAACGGCAGACGTTTGGTGTGTAAAGAACGCTATTTACGAAAAATATAAGGAATCTTTCCAAAAGCAACAAGCGGAAGGACAAAGAATGACGTGGTATGCTTGTGGTTCGCCTGCAGGTTATACAATGAATAGAACGTTGGATTTACCAATAACGGTATCTAGATTATGTTTCTGGATTTGCCATAGATATAACTTAGAAGGCTTTTTGCACTGGGGCTATCACTGTTTGAAGAACGATTTAAGCGACGTAAGTGGCCCGCGTGAACCGGGTGGCCCTGGAATCGTGCATTACGTTAACGGCAAATTCTGGGACAGTATGCGTGCACACGCACAACGTGCCGGCGCAGAAGATTGGGAACTTATTTCGATTATTAAAGAACATAATCCCGAACTTGCAGACAAGTTGGTTGAACGTGCTTGCCGTACTTTCGACGATTATGAAAGAGATATCGAAACGTTTGAAAAATTGCGTTTAGAAGTATTGAACGAGGCTGACAAGTTTTTTTAAGTAAAAACTTAAAATAGACCAAACCATTTGGTCGTGGCGCAATTATGCTTTAATTAAAGTTGTGCTTAGAAAAATGCATAAATCTTTTAAAATTCACGATAGGAAAATTGATTTAAACGGTGGTGTTCCTATATTAAAGATATTAGGGCACAGTGTTCCTGGATTAATATTTGCGGGAATAGTTTTACTATTCTCGCCGATAAACCAGTCGAGAGTATTAAACAAAGTTGGCGGGATAGGGTTTCTTATTCCGTCACTTTTAACGGCTTTAACAACGGTTATGCAGGGGATAGTAGACGGATTTGTTTTACTTCCCATGATGAAAATCCCTGCGCTTTTCCGTCACGGTGCCGATGATAAGTTAAAGAAAAAATACATAACTATTGCCTTTGCTCAACAAACGTTGTTGCTAACTAGTATGTGTTTATTGGTTTGGTTCTTGCGATTTCCGTTGTTTTCGGTGCTCTCTATCCCAAAAGATATCTATCCGCAAGTTGAACTGTTCCTTTCTTTTAAACTACCGGCGTTTGTTTTTGCTAACCTATGTATCTTGTTAACCGATATATATTTCGGCATTGGTAGTAGTGTTCGCATATTTATTATGCAAGTATTAAAGCCGTGCTTGGACGTTTTGTCCTACTTCGTTTTTTTAGAACTGTTTGATTTAGGCATAGTAGCCGTGGCTATTGTGGATATTCCGAACAGTATACTGCTTTCCGTTTTTGCGGTAATTATGATTACGAAGTATAAAGAAAAGGGAGACGGTTTTGAAGAATTTAAGAACAAGAGCAACCCTGAAATTGTAAAAGAATACGCGCTAAGCGGTATTACTTGCACGGCAAGAAACCTTTGTATATCATTAGGTTATTTTGTGACGGGCTTGGTGATAAACAGGGAAATGACCTCCACGTTTTTAACGGCGATGGGGATAATGCTTCCTTTCCAGTCGTTTTTGAATTCCGTAGTAAAAAGCCATAGAGTATTTTGTATAGCGAACTATGACAAACAGCATATATCTAACCTAAAAAAAGGGTTTACACAAATGCTTTTGTTTTCATTAGGTTTTGCGCTTTTGGTTAGCATTCTTAAATTATTTTTGGCAACCCCTTACGCCGAATTTATGGGGCTAACGGGTGAAACTAAAGATAAAATGGTGCTTATTTGGCACGTCGGTTGTTGGAACTTGTTTCCGTGGGGGATACTGTATTCGTTTAGATATCTTTTAGAAGGGATGAGAAAAATCAAAATCAGTCTTGTGGCGGGTATAATAGAGTGCGTTGGCGCCTTGATTTGTGCGTTTTTATTAATACCGTTTTTTGGCGAAACGGTAGTTGCCATGTATCAACCGATAGCGTGGTCTTTCCCCGCAATTTTCTACGTGGTCTATTACTTGACAAATAGAAAAAAGATTTTTTCCGTAGCAGAATAAAAATATAAACAAAACAAAAAGGATAACGAGTTTCGTTATCCTTTTTATTTATTATTTAAATAAATTATTTAGATAAAAGTTCTTTTGCCTTAGCAACAACGTTGTCTACGGTAAAGCCGAATTTTTCAAACAATTTACCAGCGGGGGCAGAAGCACCAAAGGTTTCCATACCGATAACCGCTCCGTCTAGACCAACATATTTATACCAACAATCTTTTGCGCCTGCTTCAACAGCAAGTCTTGCGCGAACGTTGGTGGGCAATACGCTTTCTTTATATTTCTTGGGTTGTTTTTCAAACTCTTCCATACACGGCATTGAAACTACTCTTGCGTCAATTCCGTCTGCAAGTAGCGCTTCTCTTGCTTTAACTGCAAGGTTAACTTCACTACCCGTTGCGATAATGATTAAATCAGGTGTCTTTTTAGCGCTATCACGAAGAACGTAACCACCCTTGAACGCGTCTTTACCCGTACCTTCTAACATAGGAAGGGTTTGGCGAGACAAGAACAAGCAAGTAGGTTCTTTACCGGTTAGCGCGCTGATGTATGCAGCGGTAGTTTCTCTACCATCAGCGGGACGGAACACTTTCATATTGGGCATTGCACGTAAGCCTGCCAAGTGTTCGATAGGTTGGTGGGTAGGTCCGTCTTCACCAACACCGATAGAATCGTGCGTTAAGATGTAAGTTACGGGAAGTTCCATGATTGCCGACATACGCATAGCGTTTTTCATATAGTCAGAGAAAACGGCAAAGGTTGCGCAGTAGGGGATAAGTCCGCCGTGTAAGTACATACCGTTAACGATAGCCGACATCGCGTGTTCACGGATACCGAAGTGCATGTTCGAGCCTGATTTGTCGTCGGGCAAGAATTCGCCACGTGCTTTCATATTAGATTTGTTTGCAGGGCCAAGGTCTGCACTACCGCCGATTAGCGAAGGAACGTATTTTGCAAGTTTGTTAAGAACGGTGCTACCATATCCTCTCGAAGCGTCGTCCTTTTCGAATTGCCACAATTCTTCAATGTTTGCAAGGTCGGGCATTTCGTGTTTCTTCCAAGCAATATATTCTTTTGCTAGTTCAGGATATTGTGCTGAATAGCGAGCAAAAGTTTCTTTCCAAGCCTTTTGAGCGCGTTTGCCTTTGTTAGCAAACTTTTTGCAGTGTTTGAAAACTGCTTCATCTACTTCAAACGGTGGATAGTTGTAGTTTAAGTTTTTCTTCAAGGTTGCAACGCCTTCTTCACCAAGGGGCGCGCCGTGGCAAGAAGCCTTGCCTTGTAGGTGAGAACCAAAACCTATTTCAGATTTAACTATGATAAGCGAGGGTTTTTCTTTTTCAGCCTTTGCTTTTTTGATAGCGCGGTTAAGTGCGTTAACGTCGTTAGCGTCTTTAAGCTTAATAACTTGCCAGCCCATTGCTTGATGTCTTAAACCAACGTCTTCGGTAAAGGTAATGTTGGTGTCACCTTCAATGGTAATGTCGTTATCGTCGTAAAAAACGATAAGTTTGCCAAGTTTAAGAGCGCCTGCGAGAGAAGCGGCTTCGTTTTCGATACCTTCTTGCATACAACCGTCTCCGCATAAAGCGTAGGTGTAGTGGTCTACGATATCAAAGCCTTCTTTGTTGAATTTATTTGCCAAATAAGCTTCGGCAATAGCCATACCAACTGCGTTAGCAATGCCTTGACCGAGCGGGCCGGTGCTGGTGTCAACACCCGGGCATACGCCGTATTCGGGGTGACCTGCGGTACGGCTTCCTAATTGACGGAAGTTCATAATATCTTCTTTTTTCAAACCAAAACCAAACAAATAATAGAGAGCGTAGTCAAGCATAGAAGCGTGGCCGGCTGAAAGCACGAACCTATCTCTGTTATCAAACGTGGTATCTTTCGGGTTGAATACCATGTTGGTAAAAATAGAGTATCCTATAGGAGCAGCACCTAAAGGCATACCGGGGTGACCGGAGTTTGCTTTTTGAATTGCTTCTGCAGAAAGAACTCTAATAGAGTTAATAGTAAGTTGTTGTACTTCGTTCATAAAAATCCTCCTTGCGTTTTATATTTATTAGTACAAACGCGGTGCAAAAGGTTATCACGCACCTTTTTTAATTATATAGTATTTAGTGGGGATTTTCAAGTCTTTTTAATTAAATATTGAGAAAAAACTTGTATATTTATGATATAAATGATATAATTACAAAAGAAAAACTTAGATGGATAGTGGGTAAGAATTCACTTTCCCAAAAACGATTGGAGAACAGATATGGAAGGCAAGCAATTTGTAACGCAGATAGCAGACATCGAAACTAATTTTGCACAATGGTATACCGACGTGGTACTTAAAACCGAACTCGTTGACTACGGCCCTGTAAAAGGGACCATGGTTATAAGACCGTACGGATACGCCATTTGGGAAAACATCCAAGCGGATATGGACGCGCGCTTTAAAAAAGCAGGTTCTAAGAACGCGTATTTCCCGCTACTTATTCCTATGAGTTTTTTCACCAAAGAAGCCGAGCACGTAGAAGGCTTTGCGCCCGAAGTTGCGGTGGTAACGCACGCGGGTGGAGCGAAACTTGAAGAACCGCTCGCAATAAGACCTACTAGTGAAACGGTTATAGGCACTATGTATGCAAAATGGATACAGTCTTATAGGGATTTACCCGTTATAATGAATCAATGGTGTAACGTTATGCGTTGGGAAAAGACCACTCGTCCTTTCCTTCGCACCAGCGAATTTTTATGGCAAGAAGGCCACACCGTTCACGCAACTGAAGAAGAAGCGATGGACGAAACACTAAAAATGTTAAACGTGTATAGAGAGTTTATGGAAGAAACGCTTGCAATCCCAGTATTCTGCGGTCGCAAGACGGACAAAGAAAAATTTGCGGGCGCGGTTGCGACTTTCGGGCTTGAAGCGATGATGCTCGACGGAAAGAGTTTGCAAATAGGCACTTCGCACTATCTCGGCCAAAACTTTTCTAAGGCGTTTGATATAAAATTCTTAGACAAGGATAGCACGCTTAAAAACGGATATACTACTTCTTGGGGAACTAGTACCCGCATGATAGGCGGAATTATAATGGCGCACGGCGATCAACGTGGATTAGTTTTACCGCCGAAGGTTGCGCCTATTCAAACCATTATCATACCTATCGCCGCGCACAAGGGTGGCGTTATAGAGAAAGCAAAAGAAATAGAAGCGGTATTGCTAAACGCGGGTGTTCGCGCAGAAACGGATACGCGTGATATGAGCCCGGGTTGGAAATTCAACGAATGGGAAATGAAAGGCGTTCCGCTCCGTGTAGAAATAGGCCCTAGAGATATAGAAAACGGTCAAGTAACCGTTATGCGTAGAGACACGCTTGAAAAGACGGTTGTTAAGATAGAAGAAATAGGCGAGTATATAAAAACGGCGCTTTTAACCGTTCAAAAAGACATGCTCGAAAAATCAAGAAGCAAACGCGACAAAAAAATAGTAACCGCTAACTCTTTAGAAGAAATTTTAAAAGGTGTTGAAGAAAAGAACTTCGTTAAAGCGGGTTGGTGCGGTTGTAGAGAGTGTGAAGACAAGGTTAAAGAGACGGCGGCGGCTACCGCAAGAGTTATGTGTGACGAAGAAGGCGTTCCTACCCGTTGCGCAATTTGTGGAAAAGAAGCAAAACACAACGTTATATTCGCAAGGGCATATTAAGGCTTATTAAAAAGTTCTAGAGAGTAATTTATTGGAAAAATAAGGAGAAAAAATGTTATTCTTTTACGATAGCGGATATTCAATGCATATACCCAACGGCTACGTTTACCTTGTTTTAGGTGTAACGCTTGCTTTCTACGGGTTGTTATACGCCTTTAGGGCGATTGCGCTATACAAAATGTCAAAGGGAGCGGGTGAAACGATTAGCAAAATCAAATGGTTTTCTTTCGTTCCGTTTATTTGGGTGTATTTGGCGGGTAAATTATGCGGTGAAGTCAAAATGTTTAACAAACCCGTTAAAAAATTTGCGCTAATTGCATGTTTGATTTTTTCGTTTACGACGGTTGTTACTTTTATTTTTATTTTCTTGCAATATTTTCCGCTCGTTGGCTACTTTTTACAAGGTGGAGTAGTATATTGTTCATATGACCCGACTGTTATGGTGTCTGGGTTTAGCAAATACTTTTTCGACCCTACTTATTTAGTAGAAACAAGCGTAATACTCTATCCTTACGCTGATTGTTACGTCGTTGCTCTTTTCTTAAAATATTTCAGTTTAGTAGTAGATATAGCGTCGCTTGCAAACACGGTATTCCTTATATTTTTATATATTGCTTTGTTCAAAAAATACTGGCCGTTGCATTTTGTTTCCGCAACTATATTCAGTATATTGGGTTTATTCCCCATATTCTTGTTTGTGGTAAGGAATAAAAAGCCTGTTAATTACGAAGAATTCGTTCGCGCTCGCTTTAATCAAATGCGCGGTGGTTATTATAGTGGTCAAAACTATAATAATCCGTACAACAACCCGTACAATAACCCCAACAATGTTAACAATCAACGCACACCCGAAACTCCATTTTCAGAATTTGCTGAAAAGGGCGAAGCAGACCCCAAAGATCCGTTTGAAGAGTTTTCGGATAAGAAATAGTAAGGAAGTATAGATGACTAACGAAAACATAGTGGCGATATCCACTAGCCTTGGCGCAAGCGGAGTTGCCGTTATTAGAATAAGTGGAAGCACGCCGTTGTCCGTAGCGGAAAAAATGTTTAAGCCCGTTGGCAAAACCAAGGTTTGCGATTTTATACCCAACGTTATGTACGTGGGTGAAATTACGTGTGATGGTTTTACCGATTTCGGCATGTGCGTATATTTTAAAGCCCCCAAAAGTTTTACGGGGGAAGACACGGTAGAATTTCACTGTCACGGCGGAATAGCAATAACCAAAGGCGTGCTAAAAAAAGCGCTTAGTTGTGGCGCTCGTCTTGCAACGAACGGCGAGTTTACCAAACGCGCGTTCATGAACGGCAAACTTTCTTTGTCGGGCGCGGAAGGGCTTATCGACATGATAAACGCCGAGTCGGAGAGTGGGGTTAAAGCGGGGTATTATCTATACCGAGAAAAACTTACCGCCGAGATAACCGCCCTTCAAGATAGGCTTACCGACGTTCTTAGCGAGATAGACGCGGACATGGACTTTCCCGAAGAAGATTTGCAAGTAAAATCCACCGAAAAAGCTAGGGTTGAGTTAACGGCGGTTAAGGGAAAGATAGAAAAATTGCTTTCGACCTTTCATACGGGCAGACAAATTAAAAACGGCGTTAAAGTAGGAATAATCGGCAAACCTAATACGGGCAAGAGTTCGCTTCTTAACGCTATGTTAAATTACGACAAGGCGATAGTTTCTTCGGTTGCCGGCACTACGAGAGACGTGGTGGAAGGTGAAATAAATATTAACGGCGTCAAGTTCTATTTTTCGGACACCGCGGGGATAAGGGAGAGCGACGACGATATTGAAGCGTTAGGCGTCGGGCTTTCTAAAAAGATATTAAACGAAAGCGACTTGCTACTTTTCGTGATAGACAAAACGAACGTTGATAAAACGGACGAAGAGATAGAAAGTTTAACCGCAGGCAAAAGAGTGTTAACGGTAATAAACAAAACGGATATAGAAGGCGACATATCCCATCGTTACGACGTTGCGGTTTCGGCTAAGAACAAAACCAACGTCGAGCAATTAAAAAGTATGATATACGATTACACCGTGGGCAGTGGAATGGACGTTAACGGAGATTTTTTGTGCGAAGAAAGGCATTTCTTTGCGCTTAAACGTGCGAACGAAAGTTTGACCGAAGCGTTACGGAATATAGATTTAGTTACGTTAGATTTGCTATCTATAGACGTTTTAGACAGTTGGAGCGCTCTTGGTGAAATAAGTGGAAAGACTGCTACGGAAGAAGTTATAAACAACATTTTCGCAAAGTTTTGCGTAGGGAAATAGAAGGGGAAAAATGGTAAATTTAGAACTGTATAGAGTGTTTTATACCGTTGCCAAATGTGGCAGTTTAACCAAAGCCGCAGAAGAATTATACATATCGCAACCGGCTGTTTCTCAGGCAATAAAACAACTCGAAAATCAACTTGGTGGTCAACTTTTCAACCGTACGCACAAAGGTATGGAACTGACCGAAAGTGGCGGAAAACAAATATTCAAAACGGTTGAAGAAGCGTTAAAACTTTTCGAACAAGCAGAGAACAAGTACGCCGAAATGAAAGACGGGGCGACGGGAGTTCTTAGAATTTGCGCTTCGGACACGGTAAGCACTCACTTTTTGTTACCGTACGTAAAGAAATATCACGAAAAGTTTCCAGACGTAAACTTGGTATTACAAAACTGCACTTCGAGTGAAACGATAGAACTATTAAAAAACAAAAAGGGTGATATCGGGTTTGTAAACCTACCTATCGACGATAGCGATATAAACCTTTCAAACGTAGTTATGCATTTGCACGATACTTTCGTTGCGAGCGAAAAGTTTAGTGAGTTGTTTGGCAAAGAGATAGACCTTAAACGGTTACAAGACTATCCGCTTTTGATGTTAGAACTTTCAACGGCAACCCGTCAAGCGATAGTTTCATTTGCGCATTCGCACGGCATACACTTGCACCCCGAAATAGAACTTGCTAGCCTAGAGTTGATGGCGTCTTTGGCAAAAAACGGCATAGGAATAGCGTGTATTCCCAAAGAGTTCGTCACGCATGAACTAAACGAAGAAAAAAGTTTGACCGAAATAAAAACCGTACCGTCGCTTCCGACAAGAGCAATAGGTTTGGCGTTGCCCAAAAACGTTGCTATGAGCAAAACGGTAAAAGAATTTATTAACCTTATAAACGGAAAGGAGACTGATTAAATGGAAATTTGGCAAGCCATAGTACTTGGCGCAGTTCAAGGTTTTGCAGAATTTTTACCTATTTCAAGTAGCGGACACCTAATTCTTTTGCAAAGATGGTTCGGGATAGAAGACAACGTTATATTTTATAGCGTAATGTTACACGTGGGTACGTTAATTCCCGTTATAGTAGTGTTATGGAAACAAATTATAGACTGTTTTAGAAGACCGCTAAATAAATTATGGTATTTAGTTCTAGCAACTATTCCCGCGGGCGTTATCGGTATTGTAGTTTCAAAACTTTTTGACTTAGACACCTTATTTTTGCAAAATTCTTATCTATTATCAATAACCTTTATGTTTACGGCGGTAGAAATGTTTT
>JAEIGA010012329.1_pt1 | contig 12968 bp, 8 predicted proteins | sample 9270691 | NCBI WGS metagenome assembly JAEIGA01 (sample SAMN17057246, study PRJNA624740) | gut metagenome | biome: biome; isolation source: fecal sample | host: Bos grunniens | place: China: Xizang | collected 2019 | reverse complement strand
CTTTTTTTGATGCTGTCCTGCGTCTTTTTCCGATTACTGATAATCGTGGGAATAATCGTAATCGCTGCGACCAGCCCTGACCCAAACATACTGATCAGGGCAACCCATATCGCGTCACTCATCTCCATCACCGCCTCACTCAACCAGCCTGCTGTACTTCCCGGACACCCACCCATTCTGATTCTTGTATGCGATCAGGTGCCACCCATCATCGGAAGTCTGCCCCTGATACTGATACTTGTCGCCCCGGTGGGCCACTCCCAGCTTTTTGGAGTTGGTCTTGTTGGGGGCAGACCTGACGTAGCAATCGCCGCCGACAATCTCCACCCAGCGCGGTTCCTCAACCGGTTCGTCCTGCTCGTCCAAGGCTTTCTCCATCGCCTCGCGGGTCGCCGCGTCGTACACGCCGGTCACGGGCAGTCCATAAGCCCGCTGGAAAGCCTCGACGGCCATCTCCGTGCAGTCTCCGAACTCACCGTCCGCACCATACGGCCCGCAGTCGAAGCCCAATTCGATAAGGTTCTCCTGAAGCTGCTTCACATCCGGCCCTTCGTCGCCGTTTTTCAGATCACGGTCGCCCACCGGCTCCGGCTCTGGCTTCGGCTTGTCGTCGTAGGAAATCATGCTGTCCGGCAACATCCCCCACTTCGTCCACGGGCCGTCCTTGACCTTGCGCCGCTGGCAGTCGTAGTCAAATCCGCGCATCTCCACGGTATACCCGCCGCCGACGTAGACCCCGATATGCCCGCTTTTCCACACAACAAGGCCGGGAATGTCGGGGATGTCCTTGATCTTGCCAGTCTTCTTGCAGATTGCGATCATGCCGTTGGCAGACTTGTCAGGGCAGTGGTTCGTGCCATACTTCGGGGCGGTGTCGTACTTGCCGCCCGTCCAGAAAAAGGACTTAATCATACCCACGCAGTCAGCGCAGCGCCTACCCAGTTCAATGTCCTTCATGTAGCCCTTCGTGCGGGAAGAACCGTAGTGGTCGGGATATTGCTTCTTCTTCGCTTCGTACTTTTTCATGGTACATTCGTTGCCGTATGTACCATACCAGTACGCCCAGTGATCCTTGTGCTTGTACATCTCCTCGCAATACTCCGCAAGCTGCTTGCCCGTGAACATAATACTTTCACCCCCGTCAGTGTCGTTGGTCGTGCTGTCCCCGTCCTGTTCTCCTGACCCATCCGCGCCAGTCGTGAAGAACTCCAACGGCTTCGTACCCATGAGTTTGTTCAAATCTACATCGTCGTTGATACCCGGCAGTTTCCCTTTGTCGGTGTACTGCCACATATCGCACGGCATTGGCGGTTTCCATTTTTCTCCGTACCCGGGAATCCACAAGTATGCGAAGTGGTCATAGTCGAATGCCCAGTATTTGTACTTCTCCTGCCCGACGTACAGTGCCACCCGGATTTCTCCCGGCCCCTGCTCCCGCGCCAGCCGCCGTAATTCGTCCTCGAATATCCGTCCGATGGGTGCGGCCTGATTGTCCGCGATGCCCCACTGCGATTCGCAATCCATCACCCAGAACAGCGGCCACTTGCCCCCCGCCTTGACCGTATCAAAGAACAGCTTTGCGTCCCGCTTGGCTTGTACCTCGGTGACACAGTAGAGGAAGTGGTAGGCATGGAAGGGGACGCCATGCGCCACCGCCTCCGTCATATTGCGCTCATAATAAGGGTCGCTACCGTTGCCATATAGCCCACTCGCCTTGATGATGCAGAACGCCAGATGCGGGGCCAGCCGATTCCAATCGATGTGACCTTGGTGCTTGCTCACATCCACGATGAAACGGTCAAGCCGGTAACTTGCCAGCCAGTCGAACATCTGATACTTGTCAGATGTCCACGTAAACTGAATCGGGTGCCCGACATCCGGCACAAGCGTTAGTTTTGTCTCACCGCCCAGTTTGGTCAGCCGGCCATACATGCTCTGCGCGTACTTCTTGTAATTGTGCTCCTTCTCCCCGGCGAGGAACCAAATCGGGATGTAGCTGATCTGTTCCAGTTTGTTCCCGATGTCCTTGCAGGGTGACAGCACCGAAGCCGCGCTAAAGAAATCCGGGTAGGCCAGCAGCATGTCCAGCGTGCCGTTGGCCCCCAGGCTGTGCCCGGTGATGGAGATGCGCTTCACGTCGCATCCCTGCTCACCGGCCACATGGTCAATTAATTGCTTCAAATCGGTTTTGTACTCGCCCCAACTGCCCTTCGGCAACTGCGGCATGAGGATCACCGCATCCGGGTCGCACTTGCCGCTTTTCAACGACAAGTACGGCTCCCGCTTCTTCAGCTTGGACAGGTCGCTCCCGATCTCACCGCTGCCATGCAGCATCGCCACCAGCGGCAATCCCCCGCCGCCCTCCGGCCTGTACAGTATGTACCTGAACTTCCCGAACGAATGATCTGTCAACATACTTGCGCCCCTTTTCGTATCTGCGTTATTCTGCCGTAACCTATGGCGTGTTTATTCAAGCCCGATAAGGCAGGTTATCCGCAATATAGACGTGTATGCCCCTCCCGAATAATTTCTGACTCCTATTGCTATTGTTTGTGCAGATGACGAATCATAATCATACCAACAGATAGCATCAGCAAAACATGATACTGGCAATACCAGTCTTGGTTTTACCGAAAGCCCTAATTCGCTGATATCAAATGTAACCAAAGACAAGTTATTTGGTGTTGCAGTAAAAGTAATGCCTACAAGCCTTTTGTAATATCCGTCGAATGACAAGGCCGAATTAACAACACGCCACTTTTCGGCGTAAGTTGCTGATTGCTTAATCTTACCCCCCGCCATTTATCCCACCTCCTCCGGTTCAACGATCCCGTTCCACACCTCGTGCCTGTACAGTATGTACCTGCACTTCCCGTATGAATGATCTGTCAACATACTTGCGCCCCTGTATACCAGTTATGCAATATACATACTTTATTTGCCATAAACCGTAATACGCGATGTGGCGGTGTAGTCGGTCCCAGCCCAAATCCAGGTCGCGAGGGCCACTTTATTCGATTCCCAATCTATATTAATAATACAAGCGTGAGCATCTGCCGGTGAAATATAACTACCACCAGTCAGATTTGATGGGTAAATGCTATGGTTTCTGATCGCATAAAACGAAAAACCATAGCTCTGATTCCCACCAAAAGCGGCATATACAAGTAGCTCATCGCAATATGCTGGTATCGAAATCTGTGTTGTACCTGTTGCGCTTCCAATGGATTCCCACACCTGGCTTTTAACGCCCCCGCTCGCCATTTATCCCACCTCCGGCTCCGCAACTCCGTTCCACACCTCAAACAGCAGCCGGTTGCCGCCCATGTCCGTCACTTCAACCTGCACGTAGTCCGTGTCCGCGTCGTGCCCGTAGCCGTAGGCCCCCAGATAGGCGTGGTAGCTCTGCCGCGCGTCGTCCAGCGTGTCCTTCACTTCAATGCCCTTGTCCCATACGTCGGTGGTCGCGTTGTGCTTGATGCGGTGCATAAAATACTTATTCATGATTCAATCCTCCTTATATTCCCGTGATGCTCACGTTCGTCGGCAGTTCAAAAACCGGCTTAATCGTTTGGGCCGTGGTTCCCCCGTTGTTGGTGATGGTGAAATAGCCTTCGTAGGTCGTCCATGTCAAGTTCGCGGGCGGCGCGTTTTCCGGGCTGGCCGAAAAATTCCAGTGGGTCAGTATGTGGCTTGCCGTCATTCCCGCCATGCTGTAGCTGACGGAGCTTCCCGCTGCCGGTATCGAAAACGCCGCCGATGGGGTCAACACGCCGGTCGAGGCCAACGCCCCGATGTTCGCCGGTGTCAGGTTGACATTCCCCTGCCGGTAGCTGTTCTCCACGTCGCCCTTGACCCCGGCGACGCCGGTTTGCGCTGTCAGGAAGCCGCTATCGTTGGTAATGTCGCTGGTCTTGGATGGAATGAAAGTGGTGTCCGGCAACGCCCCGATGTTCGCAGGGGTCAGGTTGACATTCCCCTGCCGGTAGCTGCTCTCCGCGTCGCCCTTGACTCCCGTGACCAGAACCGCCAACGCCGTCACCGCCAACGCAAGATTCACCGCCGTGATCTTCTTCGTCGGCTCTCCCGTGGCCTCCGCGTCCCATATGGGGATCTCGTCGTTCGCCGACAGATCGACCGCCGCCAACAATTCGTCAATCGTCATGGTTCGTTCACCTCCTTATTCAGGCAATATAAATACGGGCGTTATGGATTCGGATGTTGTGCCGCCATGGTTTGTAACCGTAAAATACCCGTCCCAGGTTTCCCACTCCAGATCAGCCGGGGGCGCGTTTTCCGGGCTGTCTGAAAAGTTCCAGCACACAAGCTGATGGTCATCGGTCAGCCCCGTGATATTGACCGTTACGGTATTCCCGACAGAGGGTATCGAAACCGCCGAGGCCGCTTGCAATATCCGCTTGTCCTTTACGAAACCGGTAACCTCAATATCCCCGTTGGCATCCAGCGTGATCGACGCCTCGCCGCTGTCGCTCTGTATTTCCACGTTGCCGCCGTCCGTCACGGTCACGCTTGCGCCGCTATAGGTTTGCATAGTTACGTCCCCGTTGGCGTCCTTCACGATTTTTGAGTAGTCGTCGCCAATCGTGATGGTGGCATCGCTCAGGAGGCTAATGTAATAGTCGGCGTTGACGGCGAGGTCGCCGTTGAGCGTCAGGTTGCCGTCCTTCGTGTCGTTCCCATCGAGGGACACCGCCCCGATGTTCGCCGGGGTGACGCCCAGGTTCGTCCGGGTGGTTGCCGGGTCGCCAAACCTGATCGGCCCCGCAAAGTACGCATCCGCCTCCCCGATGGAGGTTTTGCTTGTGTTGCCGTTGAAGAACACCAGCCCCGAATCCGCAGACAGGCGAACCCTCGTGTTCTCGCCGGTGTCGGTCAACGTAATCGCGGGCGCGCCCAGGTTGTCGCCGCTGGTCAAGTTCAACCGGTCGATATCCAGCCTCGCGGTTTCCCCGTCGCCGTTGTCCATCGTCATGCCGGAGCTGTCAAAGGTGATATGCCTGTCAACAAACGCGCTGTTCAGGTCGATGTCGATGTCCAGCACCGCCGAATTTTCGCCGATGGTCACGGTCTCGGTGCCGTGGCTGGAGGTCTTTGTCACCCTTATGGTCGGCCTGCCTACGGGGGACGTGGTCAGCGCCAGCCCGGAATTGTTGAACACCCCGAACTCGTTCCCCAGGATGTCATAGATTCTCAAGACGCCGCTCTGGTTGTCCACCCCGCCCAGGGACACCGTAGGCCCCGCGATGTTGCCCTTGCTGACGGAAACCCCGGCGTTGTCGATGGTCGCCACCGTGTTCCCGCTGCCGTCCTTGACGGTCAGGGTGCCGCTGGTGTTGTCGCTGCCCCCCAGCGTCAGTATCGCGCCGTTGATGGTGCCGCCCGTGATGCTGCCCTTGCTGACGGTGATGCCATTCTTATTCCATGTGCCGATGACGTTCCCGTCGCCGTCCAATATCCGCAGCCCGCCGTTGCCGTTGTCGGTCCCGCCGATGGACAATATCGAGGCCAGCAGCAGATTCGCCACCAGCGTCCCCGCCTGTATGTACTCCGCGTTCAGATACAGCTTCCCGTTGTACAGTATCAGCCCCTGGGTTTCCCCGTTGTCCGTCAGGCGGTTGAAGATTTCCTCCTGCGTCAGCGAATCGTCCAGGTCAACAATGCTCTGCTTGACCTCATTCACCAACTGCGCCTGTTCCTTCGTGAATCCGCTCGGCTGCACCCCACGATTAATCGCATAAGTCATGCCCTTGGATTCCATTGCCGTTGTGCCATTCAATCCAAAGGCCACATTGGTCAATGCGCTGGTGTGATCGTTGCCTTCCTTGTCCCTGAAGGTGATAACGTCCATCGGCCACAGGTAGGGCGCGTTCACCGCCGCCGCCGTGAACGGCCTGTAGGTGAACCCGTTCAACGCCGCCGCAATAGCGGGCAGCATGGTCGCTACCTGTGCGCCAATCAACAGGTTTCCAACGATGTCCACCGTGTAATCGGCAGAACCTTCGACAAACTGAATCCCGCTGTTGTTGGTATAGGCCACGCCGGTGATGCTCAAATCGTTCTCATACAAATCGCTGGAATACCGATTGTCGATGGTGCTGACATAATCCGTGGTATTCTCATACCACGAAAAGCGCATCGCACCCGTCCAATCAATCCAGGCATTGCACCCCATGATGGCCGCGCACCATTGTATCAGTGTGCGATAGGTAAGGTCTTTGTTCGGAACCGGCAACTCCTGTATGCTGATATTCGCGTTCGGGAACCCCGACAAATCCTGCGTGAACGGCACATTGCAAATGGTCGCTGCCTGTGCCACGATCTGCGAAATGGTACAGGGGAACCGTATGCTCTTGACAAAATAAATGGGTTCGCCGCTGTCGGTGGTAATCACTTCGCCGGAACGGGTTGTCCACGGAATCTTCGTAAGTGATACCGCGTCAAACCGCATCATCCTGTCCAGCGCCGTGATGCTGATGGTGGAAAGCCGCCTGGGCTGTTCGTCCGGGGTGAAGTAGCCGCAGGGAATATAGGTCACGGTGGGGCTGCTCTGCGTCCAGTCGGCAATACCCACCTCCACGAACAGTTCCGCGCCCTCAAACACGATCCCGTCATACTGCCCGTTGCCGTTTTCCAGCTTCAAGGTCAACTGTCCCGCAATCGCCGTCCCGATCTCCAGCTTTTCCCCGTTGCAGGAATACCGGTCAATCTGAAAACTGTCCTCTATCACATTGTCGTCGGTGATGGAGATGGTCGCCCCATTCCTGTCCGTGCCGGTGATCCGCAGCACCTTCCGCTGTTCACTCTCAAACAGCGCTTTGACCTCGTCCGTTACAGGGTACATCCCATCACCCCCTTACTGCTCGATGATATTGAATGATACCGTCCATGCGTTGATGCGCACGTTGTACGCGCTGGCCCCCTGGTCGCCGCTGTAGAACTTCTTCGTCACATAGCCGTTCGCCAGCGGATCGAGGCAATTCACGTTCACGTACTCCGGCGCGAACGCTGTCAATACAGCGTTCGCCGTGGCAATCGGAACATTCTGCCACTCCAATTCCAGCTTGCGTTTGCGGGCGATGCGGTTCTTGTGCATCAACCCCGATTCGCACCGTCCCGCGTCCGAATCACTGATGTCATTGACCGTCCAATCGTATTTGGAGGGACAGGGTATCGCTACCCCGTCCACCGTCCTGATAGGATTGTAGTTCTGGTCAGGCATACTCTGTCACTCCTCCCAAAAGCCTTCCCCCGATGGGGACGCCGAACGCCCGGAAATCTGTCCAGTGGACAGATTTCAGTGAGGCGGGGCCGGTAGGCCCTTTGTGCCCCCGAAGGGGCGGATGAGGTCTCCCCGGTTCCCCGGTCGTCCCTCTCCCATCACGTCCCCACCGGCACAATCGTCGCCCCCGCCCTGCGGTTCATCCGTGTCTGCGCCCGGTTTACGCTGTTCGCCGTAACCTCTGTCGTGAACTCCTTCGCCGCAATCTGCCGCATCAGGGCCACCTTCTCCCGGTCGCGCTCATTGCTGCCAGCCATCGCGTCGGTAAAGGCGTCGTACATGGCCCGATACATCATCTCGTAGTCGGCCTCGTCGCTGTCACCGCCGCCGTCGTACATAGTCGCCGCAATCTTCACGCCGCCCATCGCCGCCCGTACCGCGCTGAACATCGTCGCCGCCAACTGGCTTTGGTTGAGGACTTCCGTCCTGCCGCCAACGTGTCCCACCAGTTCCGGCCCCGCTTCCCCGGCAAGGAACATACTGCCGTGGGCGTTGGTCGTGCCTCCGGCGTATTGCGGGATGCTCTTCCAGAAGCCGCCAGAGAAGATGCCGCCGTTCGCAAATTGCGAAATGCTCTTCCATATGCCGTTGACAAACGCGCCGCCAAGTTCCCTGACAGCCAGTCGCCAGGTGCCGCCACCGCCGCCGCCGTTACCGGATTGCGTGATCTCGATGGTGTCGTTGCTGCCCTTTTTCAGGTTGACTTCCAGGTCGGTCTTGAGGTTATCGACGCCCAAAGCGTGTTGCACTGTACCTGTCCATCCGGCTTTTGCATTCGCCTTTACATCAAATGAGCTTGGAAATACTCCATTATTTTTGTCGCTTGATAGATTCAAAGAACCTTTTGCTTTCCCGATCAATTTACTTCTTACACTAAATACTGTATCTTGAACCTCTGACAGCTTCTTTGCACCATCTTTTGTGCTTACTGCTCCTGTCAGTTTACTCTTTACATCAAATTCAGTGTCTTGAACCTCTGACAGCTTCTTTGCGCCATCTTTTGCACTTACTGCTCCTGTCAATTTACTCTTTACGTCAAATTCAGTATCTTGAACCTCTGACAGCTTCTTTGCGCCATTTTTGACACTTACGGCTCCTATCAGTTTGCTTTTTACGTCAAAACTCTCCCCAAAAATACCCTGTACAGTGCTGGAACCGGAAGCAGGCTTCGGGGATAACGTTGCTGTAAACGTGACAGGCGTTTGCGCAAGCGCATCAATCTTACCAGTATCAGGAGTAAGCACCGTTGTACCAGACACAGGGTTGGTCAAAGAGAAATTTCCACCGCCGTTATCCGTCAAGCCTGTGCCAGCTTTGGGGACAATCATCATGTTTCCGTAAGCGTCAAATACAACCTCGGATTGCCCGTCTTGGCCCGTTATCCAATTCCAGAATTTTTCAACACCCTGAGCAAACTTCACGCCAAGTTCAAGCATGACATTTTTTATTGCGGTAACCGGGTCACGCAGGAAGTTGACAATCGCAAGGGCGGTGTTTTCAATCGCCATAGCGATGTTGGCCTTCTTGTTGGATGATTCCGGCCCAAGGATAAAATCAACAATGCTGTCAATCCAAGAAGCCGCTTTATCCATACCAAGCTGAATGGTTTTTGCTACTGTTTCTTTTGTGTCCAGCACAAAATCCCAGATGCCGCCAGCAAAGTCGGCAATACTTCCAGCCATGAGGCTGATCTTCTTGAACACCGTTTCTTTCGCGTCCAGCACAAAATCCCAGATGCCGCCAGCAAAGTCCGCAATACTTCCAGCCATGAGGCTGATCTTCTTGAACACCGTTTCTTTCGCGTCCAGCACAAAATCCCAGATGCCGCCAGCAAAGTCCGCGATACTACCAGCGATTAAACTAACAGTTTTCTTAATCGTAGCACCCGTGTCTTTCAAAAAGTTCCATACATCGCCTGCAAACGAATTACCAGCATCAAACGCCGCTTTGACAGTTTTTTTGATTGTCTCACCAGTACCTTTGATAAAGTCCCACACATCGCCTGCAAAAGATTTTGCCGCCTCGAATCCTGCCGTGACTGTTTTTGCAATGTTCTCTGCACCAGTCTTGATAAAGTTCCACACATCGCCCACAAAGGATTTCCCGGCATCAAACGCCGCTTCAATCTTCTTGGCAATCGTCGCCCCGGTGTTTTGCAGGAAGTTCCAAATATCGGTCGCCCATTCACCCACATTCTGAACCAGCGATACGGCAATATCAATCGCCGTCGTACCGGCTTCCTTGATGGCACCCCAAATAGGCTCAAAGATGTTTTCTTTGACCCACTGTCCCACGTTCGCCAGCGCATTGATAATGCCCTGAAAGATACCCAACACGATATTCTCGCCGGGTTCCTCCATCGTCGTCGCCGGGGAAGCAATACCAAACACACTTTTCAGCCATTTCAGGAACGGATCGAAAATATTGGTCTTAATCCAAGTACCAACACCCGAGATGACGTTTTTAATACCATTAAATATTCCCTCAATGATATTTTTTCCGACATCCAACAACTCTGTGTCCCAATTCTCATTGCCGGTCAGCGCAGCGCCAAATGGCTTGATGATGCTGTTCCACACCCATTCGCCCAAATTGCTGAACCCCTGGCCGATGGCGTCCAGGATGTTGTGGACGGTGGTCGTGAAGTCTTCCGCCTTGATGTGCTCGTCCCAATAGGCGGTTACGTCGGCCCAGAATCCCGCAAGGAACCCGGCCCCCGCGCTGACGACGGCCTTAATGGCCTTCCCCAGCGCCGTGGCAAAGCTGGTGGCAATTCCGCTCAGGTCCAGGTTGGTCAGCGCGTCCTCCAGCTTTTCATAGATGGTTCTTCCAACATCTCCCCAATCGTGCTTGTCAAGCCACTTGGAGATTTCGTTGAAGATACCCTTCACAAAATCGCTGAAACTTGTCGCCGCCTGTCCCCAATCAAAATCGGTGAAGAATCCGATAATCAAATCCCCGATGATGGTCAGCTTCTGCACCAGCGACGCGCCAATGATGTCAAAGTGTATCTCTTTGATCGCGTTGTTTAAAAACTCCGCGATCTTGCTGCCGATATTCGTGAAGTTGATGGTGTCCAGCGTCCAGTATTTGGTGCTGAACCAGGCGTTGATGTAATAGCCCACCTTCTTCCCGGCCCCGGCAAAGTCGATGCTGTCCACCAGCTCGTTCACCTTCGTGCCCAGGATCGTGCCCAACTCCTGCCAGTTGCCTTCCTCAAACGCCGCCTTCAGCGAATCCGCAAACGAACTCACCGCGCCGTCGATGGGCATTTCCTCAAACATGCTCGATGCGCCGCCGCCTGAGCCACCGCCGCCTCCGCCTCCGCCGGAACTGCTGCTTTCCTTGCTCAGTTTGTTGATCTCGTCGAAGCCCATGATGGTGCGCTTGATCTCGTCCGCGGCGTCCTTTGCGCCGCTGCTGGCGCTCTTGGCCGCGTCGCCCCATGACGACGCCACCTTCTTCGCCACCGTATAGGTGCTCTTGCCGGTCAACCGGGCGATGATCTGGCTGATCGTGTTGAACATGTCCACAAACTTGTCAACGATAAAGTCAATCGCCGGGGCCAGCGCCTCCACCAGCGGCGAAGCCATGGCAGCAAAACTGTTCCCAAGATATTTGGAAGCAGTCGCAATCTGATTCATGCTGGAAGCAAAGGTTCCGCTTGCCGCCTGGCTGAAGGCGTACAGGTTCTTGATGCCCTCGTTGATGCCCTGGGTAATCATCCGCAGCGCCGTGCGAATCAGCCGGTACTTCGCAATACGCACGATGGAATGGAAGAACCCGGTCAACCCCTTTGTTGCCTTTTGGATATTGCCAATCAACTGTCCGCCGAAATATTTCGGGATGGCCGCAAATCCATACCGGCTGAACGCGCCGCCAACATTTTGAGCCATCTTTGCAAGGCCGCCCATCTTCTTGCTGGCCGTGTCCGCGTCGTTGCCGATGCCAAACAGTATGTCTTTGGCAAACCCGGCAATGCCCGTAAACTGCATGAAGCCGCTGCCAACCGTCGATGCAGTTTGGCCTACCATGCCAAGCATACTGCCAACGCCGCTGAACCCGCTGCCTATTTGCGAAATGGAGTTGCCAACACTCCAAATGATGTTGTTGAGTCTGCTGAACGCCGCGCCTGTCGGGTTTACAAACTCGGTCTCAATCACTTGCGCCGTAGCAGATGCCGAATTTCCAACGTCATCATAGGCCCGTGCCGCATCTCTGATTTCGTCCGCTACCCACGGGCCTTCCTGACCACCGCCAACGCCTCCGGTCAGCATCTTAACCGCTTCACTGGCCTGTGCCGCGTCGTCTGCAAGATTACGAAATGGCTCGCCCATGTCCATGTTTCTAAAATCCGCAGTTTTTTCCATTTCCTGAATCATTTCACGAAACGCTGCGGTCGCCTCACCGGTGAATGGAAATGGTTCACGCTCATCGTCAGGCCAGTATTCGTTTCTGAAATGTCCGGTATCCTGAAAATTCGCTTCAAACTCTTGATAGGCCGACGCCGCGTCGCGTATACTGTCTGCCATATCTGTTACGGTCATTGCGCCACCGGTGGGGCCTTCTCCCAACAGTCCGGCAATCCCACCGCCGCTGCCAACCTCAGATCGAAATTCCCGATATGCCGCCGTAGCCTCATGTATCGCATACGCGATCCGCTCATATATGGAAACCGCCGCAGGATTTACAAGCCCCAGATCGTAATTCCGCGCCACACTTCCGCCAAGCGCAGGATGCTCAATGACATTCTGGTTCGCTTGGTGCAGGCTCCCGCTCATCTCTCCGCTCAGTGCGTCCCGCACGGCACCCAGCTTGCTCACGTCGGCGTCCTTTATGCCGCCCAGCGCGTCGCTGGTCTGCTTGATGCCGTTCGCCAGATTGCTCAGTCCCTTCCATCCGGCCTGTCCAATGCTGTTGACCGCACGAACCACGCTGGAAAGGTTCTTCCCGGCGTCGGCCAGGTTGGAAAGGTCCCCAACCTTGGAAAGCGCTTTAAGCCCGCCTGCAAGCCGTGCGAGCTTCTGTCCGGCGTCGGTATCCACTTCTTTCGCCGCTTTTGCAATGGAGCGAATAGACTTGACAATACGCGATTCTGCGGAAGCGTCTATCGTCGCGGCCTTCAACATGCGCAGCATGTCGATGACGCGCTGTATCGAGTTTTCCGCCGATTCCGTACTGGCTGTCAATTCAATGGAAATCGAATCAATAGTATCCGCCATGATTCTCAATCCCCCTTAGTTCCCGATTCATTCCCCAAGCCTTCCCCCGATGGGGAAGGTGGCACAGCCGCAGGCTGTGACGGATGAGGTCCCCCGTTCCCATCCCCCTTTGCTTCCAATTCCCTCTTGTGAAGGTTCTCTGCGCTCTCCCGTTTGAACACTTCCAACATCCGTTCCATCTTCTGCCGCTGCTGCGCTGCCTTGCGTTCCTCTGCCTCTTTGTTGGTCAGCGGATACGGCTCTTCAGAATACTTCCCGGCCTCTACCTTGCCCTTGCCAAAGGCCGCCCGCATCACCGGGGCCACCTTCAAAAGCGCCTCGTAGATGTAGCCGCCCTGCCACCACATTTCCCAGTTCCGGTAAGCCTTCTTCTGCTCCCACGCCAGCCGGTACGCCTTGTGAACCTTCGTGTTGCAGTGCCAGAACTCGTCGTAGCTCATGCCCAT
>JAEIGA010012328.1_pt1 | contig 12968 bp, 13 predicted proteins | sample 9270691 | NCBI WGS metagenome assembly JAEIGA01 (sample SAMN17057246, study PRJNA624740) | gut metagenome | biome: biome; isolation source: fecal sample | host: Bos grunniens | place: China: Xizang | collected 2019 | reverse complement strand
CTGCGGCTCGCTCGGCCTGCTCCTGATCAGCTGCGGACAGACCAGGCGGGGCTCTCGTTCATCTGAGGACAGGCGAGGCGGAGTTGTGAACAGTTGGCTGATCAGGTTGAAAATCCGTAAATACGAATTACTAACGGATGTCTTAAGAAGTATTGACTTTCTATTATATAATTGCTATGTTGAAGTTCCAAGGTACCCGCTCGCCCTGTTCGGGTGCTTTGGTGCTTTGAAAAGGGCTCGATAGTTTCTGTTAATGGCCTACAGACACGCGGGGTCGGCTCCTAATATTTGCGCAGTGTGGCCCAGGGTTAGCCGCTGGGCGTCCAGGTTCGATTCCTGGTATCGAGCTTTGCCACTCCCCAAGTGTGCAAGTAGGGGTAACTGTATACAGGACGCACGGCAGCCGCGGCGCCCATTAGGACCCGCGGGACCCGGTTCGACTCCGGGCCGTTCCCTTCGCCTGTTCTAGGGCGTGCCTATCTTATAGAAATGAAAGGAGAAAATGAATATGAAAGAAATAGGCAGAACAAGCAACGTAACTAAGGAAATGACTGACAAGGTCTTTGCGCAGGATCACAAGGGCATTGCAGTCTCGGACAATGTAGGAACTAAAGTTCTGGTTGACGCCTTCTGTATTTATGAGAAGAGCAAAGCAAACGGCGACGACGTCGACGGTTACGTCCTTAAGTTCTGGGATAATGAAGGCAACGACTGGTATACCAGCAGCGCGGTATTTGTTAAGTCCTTTATGAGAATGGCGAAGCTGCAGCTGGACATGGAGTTTAATCTTTTCCCGGAGCCTATGCAGGTAACTATTAAGAAGGTTAAAAGCAGTAAATCAGGGCGCGACTACTACGACATTGAAGAGGCACCGACTAAGGAACCAAGCCAGGCATGGAAAGACATTGACTGGTAAACTTAAGGCCCTGGAGAAATCCAGGGCTTCTTTTAAAAGAAAGGCAGGGCAAAATATGGATAACGATGATATTAGAATGAAAATCGCGATGGAGTCTGCTAAGACTCAGAAGAAAATGCGCGAACTATTTATAGAAGATTTTATAAAGCAGACAAACGTTGAAGAATTAGGCGAAGAAGCTATCGCAACACTTAGATATACGTTAACTATCGCGTATAACAAGGGTGCTATGGACGCGCTTTCTATCTCTTCAACTGCTCACATGGGTATTATGGAAGGTGGTGAAGATTATGAAGTTTGATGATAATATGGTTAATGTGATTATGACTAAAGTTGTAGAAGAGTCAAAGAGTATTATAACAGACCCGGCATATAATGAAGGCCTTAACTTTATAACTGATATATTCAGATCAAGCGGTGAAGATATGAACCGTTTAAAGTATTCATATAATAGTGGCTTTTACCAAGGAAAATATTCTATGCGCCGTAAAATGCTTATTTTAATAGAAGATATTCTGGGAACTGTTGCGGATATGTTGGAAGAAGGTGAAAAGGATGGCAAAGAAACGTAAGTATACACGAAGCAAGGTCAGTAAGACCAGGAAAAAGAATCTGCTTAAGACTCATACCGGTTCCCAGGACCAGCGCCTTTATAATATTACACCATCAAACGTCGCCAAAGTTGACGTTGATTGGATGGTGAACTTAATTAATAGAAGGCTCAGGGCCATAGAAAAAGCCGGACTAACTGAAGAATCCGCAGAGTATAGAACTATAGCTTATTATGCTGTAGGGGATCCAACAGGCAAGGGCAAGATTTATAATGTAAATTTCGATAAAGGCACTATCAGAGTATCAAAGGATTTTAGAAATATGTCTCCGGCAGAAAAGGCCTACGCTGTTAATGTAATGCGCGGAATTATAAACGCTAAAACGTCGACAGTTTCCGGAACAAGAAAAGCCTTGCAGAAGTCTTTTGAATATGCAAAGGCAGAAGCTCCGGAAGCTGTTGCTTCTGGTATGACTCCGGATCAGTATGCGGATGTCTGGCGGGCATACCGCCGGAACGTCCAAAAGGATGAAAACGGAAAAAGGGCCGGTTCTGATATAGTTATGAAGCTCATTAAAAAATATAGCTTCTACGAGCTGGATTCTGAACAACTGGACCGCGCTTTTTCCTACTGGTCACAATATGATGATCCGGCTTCGTGGGCTGATGATCTGATCACAGCGCCGGAAGAAAGATCTGTTACCAGTCCTTTTACAGGTGAAACACTTACATTATATGAATATTAAAAGAAGGTTAATTTATGTATTGGCAACGAAAAAGACGGGGCAGGCGCTGCTATTGTAATGAAGTGATATACTTTGACTGCGAGACAAGCAATAATCATGCAGCCGACATATTGCAGCTTAAAACATGGATTGTATCAATACAAGTAAGATTTAATGGTGAGTATCATCTTTTCAGAAAACCGACAGAATTCACGGACTGGCTGAAGTTTCTGATCAAGGAATATAAGCTGGACCCCGAAAGAAGGATTATATGTATAGCTCATAACGCTTCTTATGATCTTAGCTATCTGGTTCCCTGGCTGCAGAAGGAACTGCCAAAGGAACCCAGAAGCGGAATATATGAAGGACTAAGCAAGATAATAAACTATTCGCAATATTGCTTCGACTTCTACTGCTCATATATGCTTACTGGTAAGAGTCTGGCAAAGTGGTCAAAGGAATTAAATGTAGAGCATAAGAAGCAGGTCGGTCTATATGACTACAACAAAATATTATACCAGGACAGCGAACTGACAAAAGACGAGCAGACTTATGACATGTACGACGTGCTTGCGCTGGAAGAGTGCTACAAGAAGCAGCTGCAGATCTACGGAGACACAACCGCAACCGTTCCACTAACTAAAACCGGTTACGTGCGGCGCCGCTTCAGGAAGGGCTCTCAAAGGGATAAATACTATAGAAAGAAATACTTCCGTGACACTATGCTTTCTGTAGATCAGTATAAAATGGCTCTTTGGGCTTTTGCTGGCGGCTATGTACATAACAATAGATATTATAAATCAAAGCTTATAAGTTGGTCTTTCGGAATAGGTCACGCTGATTTTAGAAGCCACTACCCAACGCAAGCCGTAGATGGTCCGCTGCCAGTAGGAAAGCCGGAAACATATTATGAATATAACCATAAAATATATCAGAGCTTTCCCCATAGTCCTAAAGATTTTGTTGAAATGTGGCCGGATTACTTTTCACTTGTTCACGTCAGGATCTACGCTGCAGAGCTTCGGAGTAAATCTATCACTATGCCATTCCTGCAAGCCAGTAAACTTTTTAACTGCAGCAAGTTAGGTGATAAAGTAGGCCGGTTCCGCTCTCTGGATGATAATGGGCGAGTTATGAAAATAGTTTCCGGAGCCTGTGAGACTGTACTGGATAATCTGACACTATCAATAATTATGAAGCAGTATCATATTAAGCTGATAGTGCTTCGGGCTGTAAGATGGAAATGCGGGCCGCTGCCGGATTGTCTGGCAGATACTATCCACGAGCTATTCAAGCTGAAGTCAAATCTTAAGATATTCCATAGTGAAATGATTGAAAAATATGGAATTCATTCTGCAGAAGCAATCGAAGCTGCCTTTAACCTGCAAAGCTCGAAAGCAGACCTAAACGGCTGCTATGGTATGTTTGCAACAAGACCTGCCCGTGAAGAATACGACCTGGATTATAGCAGGGATCCGCCGCTGGTAACTATAAAGCGCTGCAGTACTGACGAAGAAATACAGGAGCAGTTAAATAAATTTTATAATAGTTCTAACAGTTTCCTTCCTTATATTATAGGTATTGCGATTACAGCAAAAGCCAGATACGAACTATTTGAGTATATAGAAGCCGTAGGTTATAACAACGTTTTATATGCTGATACGGACTCACTATTCTATCTCAAAACGCCTGAGAACGTAAAAGCTATAAAAAGACTTAATGCACTTAAGCATAAAACGGCACCATATATTACAAATTCAGAAGGAAAACGCGTATACTATAACGTATTTGATGAAGAGCAGGATATTATAGCATTTAAGGGACTGCACTCTAAGTGCTACGGCTACGTTACCAGCAGTAATGAATTAGTGCTTACTATAGCAGGAATCCCCGCTTTTACGCTTATAGGCATGAAGGACGGAAAGCCGGTCTACTTAACCAGAGAGGAAGAGCTTGCAGGAATAACTCCGGAGCAGAAGCTGGAAGATCCTGATATTAAAATAAAGGACCCGGTTTCTGTTCTGGATAAACTAGTAGATGAAACAACGTTCCATGTTAATACAGGAACTGCTGCACACTATATAATAGAAGAACCACACACGGAATATATAGACGGTCACCTTACAGAACTAGCCGGCGGGTGTGTGATAACGAAACTAAAGGAAAAGAAAATCTTTGATCTGGATATCGAAGATTTTAAGATTGACTACTCTTATACAGAGGAAGGGATTGATATTATATAAAGAAAGGAAGAAAGAAATGAATCAGACAAGTGATAAATTTTTTGATGAAATGCTTAAGGACAACATGCCAGACCAGCCAGCAGGTGACTTCCAGGAGCAGCTGGCAAACATGATCGACAGGCGCATATCTGAAACAATGAAGAAGTTTGAAGACCAGTTTAACCAGATCAAGCAGCCGCAGACGGACCCGGCAGAAGCTGCAGTAGAAGCAGCTGCAGCTCAGGGACTTCCTGAAGAGGTAGAACCAACAGAAAGCGGCTTACTCACAGAGGATTAAATTGTCAGACAATTCTGTTGACATAATAAAATAATTATGTTAAATAGGTAGTAGAAGCTATTCTACTACCTATTTTTGTATTTTATAATAAGAAAAGGAGAAAAACACTATGCCAAAAGTAAACCAAGTCTATTCTTTAATGAATGACATTTCAAAACAGATGTGGGGCGCTGACGCACTCACAGTTCAGGATCTTACTTCTATGATCTCTATGGGGCAGCAGATCGTTGGATCAGGTCAGAATCTCGATAAATTCTTCGGTATTCTGATCGACAGAATCGGAAAGACTGTAGTAAGAACGCTTGACCTAGAGCTTGACTTTCCGGAGCTTTTCCTGGATGACTACAGTTTCGGCTGCGTTCTGCAGAAGATAACAACGAATCCATTCGAAGCAATCCCAAATAGCAGCTGGGAAGTAACAGACGGTGGCTTTTCACCTACTCTCCTCGACGGTGACCCGGGTGAAATCTATGTTACTTATTTCAAAGATTTTGTATCATGGGCCTTCCAGAGAAAGGTCCCTTCTGATCAGATCATGTCTACAGCTTTCGCTGGCGAAACTCAGATGGGCGCCTTCCTTGATGGTCTGACAAAAGCATTTAACGACTCTCTCGTTATGTCTCTTAATTATGCTTCTCAGATTTGTATCAATAACTTTATCGCTGAAAAGATCAAGGCAGATAATGGCGTTGTCAGACCGCTCGAACTCTATAACGACGTTCACGTAGGCAGCGAGATTTATGACGCTGCAGAAGCTTGGCAGTCTAAGGAGTTCGTAAAGTTCTTCAACGTAACAGTTAAGAAGTATATTACTTTCCTTTCAAAGCCTTCAGTCCTTTACAACATGGGCGTAACAGTTGGCGGAGTTCAGAAGGATATTTTAAGAGCTTCTGCACGTGACAACCTTCATATTCTCATGAATATTGAAGCTTCATCTGCACTTGATGTATACCTTTCAGAAACTTTCCACAACGAGCTTGTAGCAGCTCCGCTTTACAAAGAAATAGCATACTGGCAGGCAGACAAGGGAGCAAGTGCAACAAATGACTATGATACTATTACAAGTATCAAGGTTACCCCTGCAAGTGAAGCCGGAGAAGCAACACCAACAGACGTTGAACAGTCAGGAATTGTCTGCGCGCTTATTGATAGACAGGCAGTTGCGATCGGACTTAATAAGAGAAGAAACGCCGCTTTCTACAATCCGATTGATGATTATACAATCGTTAAGGCTGAAGCTTCTATACAGTATATTAACGACGTTACAGAAAACGGAGTTATCTTCATAGTTGAAGATATAAGCCACTCTTCCGGAAACTCTGGAACTAAAAAGACAGCTACGAAGTAGTTACATTAACCTTCTTTACAGGCCCCGCTTGCCGGCGGGGCTATTTTTAAAGGTGAATCTATGAAAATTAAGATAAAAGAAAACGAGTTCGTTTCAGATGAAACAATAGAAAAAATCAATGCCAAGTATGTCATAATGCTGGGCGGCAGAAATAACGGGAAGTCTTTTGCGAGTAAAGAGTATATAATCAAGCGCGGCCTTAAGGGCGAAGAGTTTGCTTATATCAGACGCTTTAAAGAGGATTGTAAGCAGTACATGGTACAGGAATATTTTGCAGACTTCTTAAGTGATGAAAAAGGCGTTAACCATTTAAAGGAATTATCAGGCGGTAAGTATAACGCAATAACAACCTGGAATGCCGGCATATACTTTGCCACGCTGGAAGAGGAAACCGGCAAGCTGATACGTGGTCCGCGTTTTGGCTGCATGTTTGGTCTTTCCTGGGATACGCATTATAAGTCGCTAGCTTATCCACGTATAACAACGGCTGTATATGAAGAGTTCATAACAGATAGTCAGTATCTTCCAAATGAAGCAAAGCGCTTCATGAATCTGATCAGTACTATATTCAGATCAAGGGACGGTAAAGTGCTTCTGGTTGGTAACACACTCAGCCGAATAAATCCATTTAATAAATATTTCGGGCTCCGTAATATTCCGCGTATGAAGCCTAACCAGATAGACTATTATTCGTTTAAGTACAAAACTCAGGACAACAAAGAAGAGATAACCAGAGTCGCGGTATATATGACGCACTCCAGAAAATCAAACAGTGGCCTTTTTATCGGAGCTGCTGCAAAGACAATAACAGAAACGGCCTGGGAATCTGAAGAGGTGGACCAGTTAACAGTTGATAAGAAAAGCTGCAACTCTTTATATAAGGTAGTTATGCAATATGATGATAACAAATTCCTTCTGGACTTCCTGGAACTGCCGGACGGAAACGTCACCTGGTACGTGGAACCGAAAACAACCGACATAAAACCGGGCACACGTGTTGTAAGTAACCAGCTTAGACTGGACGAATACTCGACAAAGAACTTCAGAGGACTATCAGAGAAGGAGCAGCTGCTTTTCAGATACCTTCAGGATGATAGAATAGTATATGCAGATGGCCTTTGCGCTGTGGAGTTTAAACAATGTTTTAGTATGTTAAGAAGGGCGGGACTATGACAGCAAAATTTTATAATATGATACGTGACGACAGGCACGTTTTTAAACTTAAAGCTTCTGATCAGACAAACACGGACCCGGTAGACATTGAAGTTCTGACTGAGAATAATATTCTGACTCCGACTATCAGAGTGGCAAGTGGCAGAATAGGAAGGTCTACTAACTATGTTTGGATCAGTGAATTAAAACGCTTCTATTATATTAGAAGCTGGGTGATGGCAAACGGCTATATTAACATGGAGCTAGAAATCGACGTCCTTATGACATATAGACGCGAGCTGATGAACACTGTCGTTATGGTTAAACGCTGCGATAATTATATGACTAAGAACGACCAGGGAAATTATGTCTGGAAGTTCCCACACAGTGCGAAGCCTAATTATTATATACGCGACGAAAAAATGAAGTTTAATTCCTATGATAATGTAAGAGTTAAAAATTTCACTCGCGGATTTTCAAAGAATACTCAGGCATTTTTCCTTGCAATCGCAGGGGATGTTGACAACTCAGAAGAGGGGGATAGTTAAATGGCAATACATAATAATAATGAAGATTATTCCGTAACTTTTGAGGGCGGTATTAATATTGGTGACGTTTGGTATGGTAACGGCGTTTTTGTTAAGCCTTTAGACTTTCCGGGCGGCGTAAGTTACTGGCAGTTTGGAACTACAGAAGGCCAGGTTGTCGGTGCAGACGCCGGATGTTGGCAGACGGCCCCAACAATTCTAAACTTATACGATAACGGCGCAAAAGCTGCCGGAGTTGAGTATGTAAACGAGTATGGCTACAATGTCGTATGGTATTTTGAAAACTGGGGATATAACCAGATTGGAGCGGACACCTGGAACTTTTTAGTAGATTATTGCAACGATAACTTCTACTGGGTCTGGGGTAATGTATATTCCGGCGTAGGTATTGCCCGAGTTGCAGGGACAAGCAATCAGTTTAAATTTTATTCATTTTATGGACTTTATGAAAATGAAACAACAGGAGATAAAAGAATTGCTTGTTCTACTACAAATATGTCGTTTTCTCTGCAGCAGCTGCAGGAAGGCGGTTTTGCATGGTATACTAATATCTATCCGCGTGAAAGTACCGGGGCTATTGAGGGCTCCAGGTCTTCTGGCGTTTGGTGGGTAAGCCGCCATGATGATTGGGGCAGCGGCGACCATAAAGCTATTAAAATGGGCGAGTATGCCATGACTAATTATACAAATGGCCAGATACTTTACGGCGTCACATATAATAATAGTGTAACCGACACTTTAACAACCGGATTTACAAGTAATGCTTTCGGCGGCTCTTTCCCTAATCTTTACTTTGAACTTAACTGCGTAGAGTCACCTTATCATGGTGTAGGCGCGGTTTATACACCTCATAGGATAACAACAGAAGGCTATATACTGACAGAGGGCGGCCCTTTTATCGGTGCAACTGATACAAGCGCGGAATACTACGAAACTCCAGCGGGCGGCGGTGGTGGTGCCGGAAATTATGACAATAGCTCAGACTCTCAGGACTTGCCAGACTCTTCACAGTTTGCAGTTGACGCCTTAAACTCCGGGCTTGTTACAGTATTTAATCCTTCGAAGGCGCAGCTTATTGATTTTGCAAAGTTCATTTATAACTCTGATAATATAACTGAAGCAATAGCCAACCAGTTAAAACGACTTCTGGCGGATCCTTTGGATTATATAATAGGTATAAATATTGCACACTTTGCACCGTCAGTTGATAACAGCGCAACTATAAACTTTGGCGGAGTAAGTACCGGCGTATATGCTCCAGTTGTCAGCCCGCAGTATCAGTTCCTGGACTGCGGTACCCTGGATATAAATGAAGAAACTGCTTCTTTCCAGGATTATGACATGAGCAACGTAAAAATTTATTTGCCGTACTGCGGTATACATACCCTCGATTTGTCGGAAACAATGGGCGGTTCTGTTACGCTCCAGTATGTAATAGACTGCTTAAGCGGATCATGCGTTGCTAACATTAAAGTTAGCAGGGACAGAAGCCACGTGCATAACGATCCTGACCTTGAAGCTATTTTATACTCATTTACTGGTAACTGTTTTACTCAGGTTCCAGTTACTGCCAGGGACTTCCAGAACACTATCTCCGGGCTGTTGGGTGTTGCTTCTTCTGTTGGATCTTTTGCAGGCTCTGCGATGACCGGCAATATCGGAGGAGCTTTTGGATCTGTTTCTGGTATTGTAAACTCTGCAATGAGTATGACGCCAAAAGCGCAGCAGGTGGGCAACTATTCAAGCAACTTTGGTTATATGCAGTACCAGACGCCGTTCTTAATATTACAGCGGCCTATGGCGTCAACGCCTTCTGAGTACGAAGATTATTACGGCAGGCCGTTATATGATAACGTGCAGCTTAATAAATGTGATGGTTATACAGAAATTGACTCTAACACTTTATGGTTAGGCAAATATGATTTTATAACCCAGGAAGAGCAGACAATGCTACAGGCAATAGCAAACGGCGGCGGTATTTATATCGACCATAGTACTGAATATTACGACTACGACCCGGAAGAGTAGGAAGGAGTAAATAAATGAATATAGAACGATTAAACTATAATATCAAGAAAATGTACGCAGTCAACGAAGTCGAACAAGGTTATAACTATTGGTTCTTTAAGCTGCTGGGTCTTGTAATTGACATGTTCGAGTATGAAGGTCTTCCAACAGGACTGAGCAAGCGCGAGCTGGAGCTTAACCTTATTATGACAGGACACGCTGCAGTTATTAGGAAGTCGACCGGCAGCTATTTCAGCCCTTTGTCCCATCTATATGGCTACGACGAGAATTATCAGCCTACCTGGATGGTATTCGCTAACCCGGTTATTATGAGGCCGTACCAGTACACTATTGGAAAAGATACTGAGGTTATTTATAACAGCAGCCTAAAAGACTCTATATACTATGTTAAGGCAGACACGGGGCTTTCTACATTTATAAGCAGATACGCCCGCCAGCTTGCTGATATTGAAGCAACCATCAATATTTATACTGTTAACAGCCGTCTGGTATCTATCCCGGTAACAAACGATAACGCCGTTAAAAATTCAATAATTCTTTTCTTTAAGAATCTTATACTTGGTAAGCGTGCTATTGTTTCAGACTCTTCCATTGTTGAAAAGTTCCGCAATATTGATATAAACAGATCTAACATAAAGGATGGAGTTAACGACTGGCTGCTTGCACGTGATAAGGTTCTGGAACAGTTCTATAGAGACTTAGGTATTAAGATGAACAACCAGAAGAAAGCCCAGGTAAATGAGGAAGAGGTTGAAGCTAACGACCAGCTGCTTCTGATCAATACACATGACATGTTAGAAGCCAGAAAAGAAGGGCTTGAAAAGATAAATGAACTCTTTGGCCTTAATATATCAGTTAAGCTTAACCCGCTCTTTGATGTACAGGCGGTAAGAGAATCTTCAGAAAGTGAGGTTACAGAATATGCAGAAACATACGCTAGAGAAATTTCTCTCTGATTTTACGACACTTTGTCCGACAGATAACCAGGTAGGCGCAGCTGTAAAAAATAGTGACTGGTGGGCTCCGCTTAAAACCCAGTTCGACGATCTGATCTGGATGTACTGGCCGGAGCGAACCGTATTTTATAATGAAAGATTTGACCCGGAGAACGAAGCGCAGTCAGCTGCTAACATTGTGCGAACATTTGCTATATTCCTAAAGAGTAAGGAAAGAATGTTAACAGGACTCTGGGAAGGGTACAAGGCAACCTTTAACCCACTTTGGAACGTCGACGGTGTAACAGGTACAATCTGGGAAGATGAGCACACAGGAACGGACAGCACAGCGCACACGGGCACGGATTCAACTAAACTCTCAGGATCTGATATAAACCAGCTCGGCGGATCTGACGCAGTTGCTCAGACTGGAACAGATATAAACCAGGCAAGCGGATCGGATAGCAGCGAAGGTCATATTATAAAGGATGAAACAACCAGAACAGGTTCACAGTCAGTAGCAGGATCAGGAACGGACGTTAACAGTCATGGTGTATTTACTTTTGATGATACAACAACCAGCAAGCCGTCAGCTATTGACTCGACAGAGTACGGAAAGACTGACACGACGACATATAACAGCGTTAAAGATAGTCACGTTTCGGATTCAGAGTCAGAAACAACCTACGGCAGAAGAGACGAAACAACCTACGGCAAGACTGATACAACCACATACGGCCGAAGAGATACTACGACATACGGCAAGCAGGATACTACAACATTTAACTCTAACCTAGTAGACACTAAAAACTTACATGACAAACACGTTGAAATGGTTATAAGGCAAGGTAATATAGGAGTCACAAAGTCGACGGAGCTGCTCTTTGATAATATGCAGCTATACGAAAACGAAAACTTTGACTTCTTCAAATATGTTGTACGGATGTGTGTTAACCAGGTAACCTACGCGGTGGAAGGAGTATAAAATTATGGATGGTTTAATAAATTTTACTGGCTCTATAAGTGGTGAGATAGAAGAAGGCGGTGGTTCTGGCGTAACTCCGCACGTAACAGCAGACGCTTCTGTAAATGATCAGACCGGCGTTCCTGGTGTAACTGTTGTAAGATCAGGACCAGACGCAGCGCCACACTTTGATTTTGAATTTGTAAACCTTAAAGGCGCAGACGGAACCCCGGGAGCACAGGGACCGCAGGGACTGACAGGAGCAACAGGACCAGCCGGAGCTCAGGGACCACGCGGCTTTACAGGAGCAACAGGCGCAACAGGTCCGGCAGGTGCGGACGGATACAGCCCGGCCGTAACTATTACAGATATAACCGGCGGCCATAGACTCACAATAACAGACGAAACGCACCCACTTGGCCAGAATTTTGATATTATGAACGGAATAGACGGAACAGACGGCCAGGACGGCAGTCCGGGACCAGAAGGACCAGAAGGACCAGCAGGCCCAGGCGTTGCGATAGGCGGAACAACAGGACAGTTCCTTAAAAAGGCCGGATCAGGTGACTATCTAACAGACTGGGGAGACGTTGAAGCTTCAGAAGTTATCTATAATAATACAGATTCTGGCATGGCTGCTACAGATACCCAGGGAGCAATTGATGAATTAAATTCTAATTTAGCGCAGTTACAAAACCATGAATATGGTAGTGCTGTAGACCTATCATCTTATACTTCTTCGTACTACACATTTCCATGTGATGGGTTTGTAATTTGTTCATGCGCTTCATCATCAAACGCTAAAGCAATAGGGCGACTTTATGACTCAGATAGTACTTCTCCATACGTTCCGATAGGTGGGTGGGGAAATGGCACATACGCATCATGGAGTTGCTTTGTGAAAAAAGGAATGAGATTTCAAACCATTACTCTTGAAAGTAGTGGAACAATAACTTTTATACCTTTAAATGGCTAAAAAGTCAGCGTTTTTTGAAAAAACAATGAGTTTTAAGGAATTGCCCCATAATAGCGATATATCCATGCGTGGTTATATTGCTTGGGTAACGCCCGCTCATGCGTGGGCGGGTAGTTTAAACTTATTGCGTTAAACTTGAGTTTAATATACTAACAGTTTCAACAACTCATTGTTGAAAACTTGCCCTGGACTTGTCCGGGGCTTTTTTCAACTCTCAGCCAACTCTCAGCCAACTCTCAGCCAACTCCTGGCAACTGTTCACAACTCCGCCTCGCCTGTCCTCAGATGAACGAGAGCCCCGCCTGG
>JAEIGA010012327.1_pt1 | contig 12969 bp, 16 predicted proteins | sample 9270691 | NCBI WGS metagenome assembly JAEIGA01 (sample SAMN17057246, study PRJNA624740) | gut metagenome | biome: biome; isolation source: fecal sample | host: Bos grunniens | place: China: Xizang | collected 2019 | reverse complement strand
GTTTCAAAAAGCTCTGGGGGGACTTTTTGGGATTGAGTTTATATTTTACCCTACGGTTCTTAGGGGTATAACCGCTGCAGAAAAATTCCACTGACCGGTGAACAGTGGCTCCTTTCACGAGATAGTAATAAATCTGCAAGTTATGCCTCTAAGAATGTAGGGTAAAAGTTTAGTGAAAGGGGTTGAAAGTTATGCCAAGGAAAAAGAAAGTGACTGACTCACCATCAGATCACGAAGAATTTGTATCTCAACTAACCGGAACTTCTCCAGAAGAGATCGAGAACGAAATGATATCCTTAGCTGTAAGAGAAATAGAGTACCGTATAAGGAATCACACAGCCTCTTCTGCAGAATTAGTTCACTATGCGAAACTAGGAACTGAAAAAGAAAGGTTAGAAAGAGAAAAACTTCAAGCTGAGATGGAATTGCAAAGGGCTAAAGCATCTGCAATTGAATCCAGCAAGAACATGGAAGATTTGTATGAGAACGCGATTGCTGCAATGAAGCTTTATAGTGGATCGGGGGATGAATAGTATGGGTGATGCACATAGAATAAGCAAAGAATACCATGATGCTGAATTTGAAAAGCTACTGAGACATATGGATACTGGTAAAATAGGTCATAACTTAAGTGAGTACTTTATAAGACCGGCTTACCAGTATACTAAAGCGGAATGCAAGGGGTTAAGTTATGAGTCTATTGACTTACAACGAGTTGATCACATTCAAAACGTTTGAAGAGCGCATTGCATATTTGCAATTGCATGGTCTACCATCGGAAGTTACTTTTGGTGGTCATAGATTACTTAATCAGATGCTTTATCATTCACCTCAATGGCAGGATATTCGTAGAAGAGTAATCATTAGGGATAATGGGTGCGATCTCGGTATAGAAGATCGACCAATACAAACAAAGATCCTTATTCATCACATCAACCCAATCACGATTGAACAGGTTACGAACTTCGACCCTGCAATTTTCGATCTAAACAATTTAATATGCTGTTCTCATAACACTCACAATGCAATACATTACGGATCAGTCGATAAACTGACTCCCTCAAAACCAATAGAAAGGAAGCCTGGTGACACTAGGCTATGGTAAACAGACATGGCAGAGTATATAGAGCACCATGGTGTCAAGGGACAGAAGTGGGGTGTTCGTAGATACCAGAACTATGATGGTACTCGAATACAGGCTTCTAAAGAAGTATTAAAGAAGTATAAGAAAGAGAATAAAGTTCCAAGAAATGCACAAGCTCAGAATCTTGATAGCTGGGGAGAGAAGCCAGAGACAAATGTTCTTTATATTTCTGGTGGTTCGGGTAGTGGAAAATCAACGATAGCAAATAATCTAAAAGATACTAATGTCGAAGTGATTCATTTAGACAGTTATTTTGACAATATTAACGGGCCAAAAAATGATGACTTCAATTTGTTCTTAGAAAACAAAAAATCAGATTATAAAAACATTCAGCTACCAAAAGAAAAGATTTCGATTAACGATTGGGGCAAAGTAGTTGAGCGATTTGAGCAAGATATCGAAGAATATGGCAAAGACGCCTATAAAAGGGATAAGAAAGTAATTGTTGAAGGTGTTCAGTTGTTAGACGATACTGTCAGACCCGATAAAACATATTTCAACGATAAGCCATTCATCATGCTTAATACAAATGCCCTTGTTAGTACATTAAGAGCAAATAAGAGAGATGAAAAACAATTCTCGATCAATGATGTTACAAATAGAATGGCTTGGAATAAGGACATTAAGAATGTAAAGAAGCAAAATCACTTTCACCATTCAGAACAGGAGGTAAGTAAGATGAATCAAGCTGAATATTTATGTCATTCATCAGGCCCTTGGAAGAAACACAAATACTTCCAGAAAATTGGTGAAGGCGCTAATGCTGTGTATAAGTATGTAAAGAAAAAGGGTGCCGAAATCGCAGATGCTGCTGGGGTTGATGAGAGAGAAGAATACTTAAAACGCAAGAAGACATCTGATCGATATGAGAAAGATCTTGAAGAGCATGGATACAATCCTCTGGCTAAGAACTCAGGTTATGATGATACTTTTAGTAAACGTGTAGATCTTAACGGTCCGCATGATAAGACTATTAAGGACTGGAAGAACTGGCAAAACAATGAAGATCGTTGGAAAGAACAGGGACGTAAATTATCAAGTAAGTATCGTGAAGCAAGCGATAAAACTAGCAAAGCAGCTAGTAACTATTATAAGACCCCGCTTGGTAAAATTGAGTTATCAACCCCTGTTTCTCGAGGACGTAAACTAATCGAGGATTTATTCAAGAAAAATAAGTAAGGAGGATCTGATATGGGATTCTTCAAATGGTTTTATAAAGATAGTGCGAAGCACCACGGTGTTAAGGGACAGAAATGGGGCGTTCGTAGATACCAGAACTATGACGGGTCGAGAATCAAATCATCCGAAGCAGAATACCACAGATATAGAACTGGCCAAAAGAAAAATTTCGATGACTCAAAATCCAAGTCTGGCATGAGTGCTTTCTTAAGCCGAAACGAGAACATGAGGACTGCCCATATCACAAGATCAGATAGACCAGGTGAATATTGGGCACAAGAAAATAGTCAGTGGACTAATGCCAATATCGAACCTAGAAGTTTTGAGGAGTCTATGAGTAAAGTTAATTATCTTAGAGCCTCAGATCCAGATAACTTAGATTACCAAAACAATTGTGTTAATTGTTCAGTTAACATGATCAATCAAAAGAAAGGTTTTGGTACGGCGGCAGGTCCTAATGCTGATGGTGTTGCTAATGAAGCAATTGGTTATTACTTCGACGGTGCTGTGAGAGAAAATCCCTCCTACGATAGAGTTGAGGAGACGATACTAAACCATGGCAATGGCTCTTACGGTGTTATGGGAACTAAAACTAAATTCGGTAATGGCCATGAAACTGTTTGGGAGGTACAAGACGATCAGGTTTGGGTTTACGACGGTCAAACTAATAATGGCCAAGGTGCTAAAAGAACATTTCAGCAATACAAAGATGAAATCGGTATTGAACCTTGGGACATCGGGACAAGTGTATATGATCTTACAAATGCAACTCCTAACTTCGAACATCAAGCAGAAGATCATGCGTTCTTCCCATCTGTAGATACTCCAGATGTTAAATTCTCAACACATTGGAAGAAAGGTGGACGAGAATATTATGGACCGAGTAAGGAAGATACAACATTTACTCAAAGATGGGAGGCTTACGGATTGAGATGATTACTCTAGAAGAAGCTAAAAAGAAAGTATTAAAAGACGGTTATAAGATAACAAAGACTGTTGAGCTATTGGATCGATTCGCATTCATTGTTATTCCAGAAGATGCAAATCCAGATAATTGGGATTGTGTCGGAACTTATGTTTATAAGAACGATGGTCATATCGGTTATGGTATACCAACAGTACAAGAATTAAGTAAAGCTATAGAACGATAACCCAAGCAGAAAGGAGGGTGACATGGCAGCAAAGCAATCTATTCTTAATGACGTAAAAGAAGCATGTGGAGTTCTACCACAGTATGATGTGTTCGATAAGCAATTGATTATCGATATTAACTCCGCATTTGCAACCCTCCATCAGCTCGGTTATGGGCCTGAAGAGGGTTTTTCTATTGAAGGTCCAAAAGAAGAATGGGATGAGATTATTTCTAGTGATAGATTTAACTTCATCAAAAACTACATAATCATGAAAGTTCACCTGATGTTTGATCCACCCACAAGCTCTATTGCGGTTGAGCAACTGAATAAAGAGATAGACCAATACGAGTGGCGTATCACATCAGAAGTTGAATGTTATGGAGAGGAGGACTAAACATGAGTGACTTTGCAGCATTTTCCGATGAGATTGCTGATGGAATGTCCTATCTAGAACATCATCAGATCCTCGGAGCTAAATGGGGAGTACAGAACGGTCCTCCTTATCCACTAGGAAGTGGAGATCATTCTGCATCCGAAAAGAAAGCAGCTCAGGCAGCAGGTGTTAAGGTCGGTAAGGACTCTGGAAAGGGTTCCATAGAAAACGTTAAGAAGAAAAGATATCCGACACGTTCAAAATCACCTGAAACTCCAGAAGAAAAACGAGCTGCAGCATTAGAAGCAGTTAGGTCTGGAGATAAAAAGAAGATCGCTAAGTACATGGATCAGTTGAGTACTGATGAATTGAGAGATGCTCAGTCAAGAGTTCAGGCTAAGGATGCAATCACAAGAGAAGACCCTTCTCAGAAGAAAGCATCTAAGGCAGAAATGGAGAAAATGGAAGCTATCAAGTCTGGTGATAAAGAAATGGTAAAAGCTTTCGCAGATAAGATGACTTACCAGGAACTCTCAGAAGCAATGAATAAGATCGACCTTACAACAAGACTTAATTACACACCTCCAGCACCTACTGTAGCAGATAAGATTGATAATGCAATGAATGCCATTGATAGAGCAAGAGGTTGGGCTGAAAAAGGCATAGCCGCTTACAATGTTATGGCAAAAGTCTATAACTCAACACATAAAGGAGAATCTCAGTGGCCTGAGATACATCCTAGCAATCAGAACAAAGAGCAAAAGAAAGAGCAAGATGTTATAGACAAGCTTGTTAATAATGCTACTAAGGACGTTGCTAAAGGTATTCAGCAAACTCAGCAGGAAAAGTCTTATAAAGAAAAATCTGATGAAGCTCTTAAGAATGCAAAGATCGATTACGATAACGAGCAGAAGTTTAATAAGTATAAAAAAGAGCAGGAAGCAAAGGCTGAAGCTAAAGAGCAAAAGAAAGCCGAGAAAGAAGCTAAGAAGGCTGAGAGAAACAAGAACTTCTATGAAGATGAAGAGAATACAGCACCTCAGGTAAAGAAAGCGACTTTCAACTTCAATAAGAAACAGGAAACAGAAGAGCCAACTGAAGAAAAGACTAGACAGTATACACCAGAACGAGCACCTCAGATTAAGGTGTCTAGTTTCAGTAATACTAAACTTAGTGATTACGACGATGTATCTTACGATGATCTTTTCTCAGAGTCATACAAAGAGCAAATGCGTAATGAATCATTTGAACGAGCAATGCGAGACTATGATTACGAGGATTTACGAAATAGTATAAGGTGGTCTGATGTTATCTAATACCGCTACTCCAAAATACTATAGTAAGTTTCGTACAGATGTATTGCTAGGGAATAAAAGAGTTAATCGATATGTTTCAATGGAAATGAATCGTATTGATTATCTTATAGCAAATCCAGAGTTTTACTATGACGATCAGGCTGTAGAAGGATGGATAGCATTTTGTGAACAGGAGCTTACACTAACTGATGGATCGGACTTTGTCATGACCGATGCATTCAAGCTTTGGGGCGAGGAAATCTGGGGATGGTATTATTTCGAATCCCGTAGAATCTGGAATCCCAATGCGAAAGGTGGTGGAAGAGGCGGTTATGTTCGTAAAGAGTATAAGCGCAGATTAACCACTAAACAGTACCTTATAGTAGGTCGAGGTGCAGCTAAGACTTTGTATGATACTTGTATTCATGCATATTTCTTAAATGTCGATACCTCAACTACTAAGCAAATGACAACAGCACCAACTATAAGACAGAGTGAAGAGGTTCTATTCCCATTTGTAACGGCAATAACAAGGGCAAGAGGACCTCTATTCCAGTTTCTAACAGAAGGTTCTTTGCAGAATACAACCGGTAATAAGAAAGACAGGTTGAAGTTAGCATCTACAAAGAAAGGTATACAAAACTTTGTTACCAATTCACTTCTAGAAACTGTACCAATGTCTATAGATAAATTACAGGGTCGAAGGGATAAAGTAGCCACTGTCGATGAGTGGTTATCTTGTGATATTCGTGAAGATCCTATTGGAGCTATCGAGCAGGGTTCTTCTAAAGTACCTGGATATTTGATAGTTGCAACATCATCAGAAGGAACCGTTCGAAACGGTGTCGGAGATACCATCAAGATGGAGCTTTTAAAGATCCTAAAAGGAGATTACTATGCTCCGTTTGTTTCTATCTGGTGGTATTGTCTTGATGATGTAGAAGAAGTTGGTATGCCTGATATGTGGGAGAAAGCCAACCCAAATATTGGTATTACAGTTAGCTACGAAACATATCAAAGAGACGTTGAGAGGGCAGAACAGAATCCTGATGCTAGAAATGATATTCTTGCAAAAAGATTCGGCCTACCAATGGAAGGATTTACCTACTTCTTTACCTATGAGGAAACAGAGTTACACAATAAGCAAGATTTCTGGCAGATGCCATGTTCTATGGGTGCCGATCTTTCACAAGGTGGTGACTTCTGTTCGTTTGTATTCTTATTCCCACTTCGAAATGGATGTTTTGGTATTAAAACGCTTAACTACATATCGGAATTTACATTGCAAAAACTACCAGCAGCCATGAGGCAAAAGTATCAAGAATTCATGGATGAAGGTTCTCTAACTGTAATGGACGGCACAATTCTAGACATGATGGAAATATATGATGATCTTGAGAATCATATAGCACAAACCGGCTATGATATCAGGAGCTTTGGATATGACCCATACAATGCCAAAGAATTTGTTGGACGTTGGATATTAGAGAATGGAGAGTTTGCAGTGGAGAAGGTGGCACAAGGTGCAAGAACAGAAACAGTTCCACTTACTGAGTTAAAGAAATTAGCATCTGAGAGAATGTTGATATTTGACCAGGAAATGATGAAGTTTACTATGGGTAACGCAATAACTATTGAAGATACTAACGGTAACAAGAAGTTATTAAAGAAATCATACGAAGCAAAGATCGACTCTGTTGCTGCTATGATGGATGCTCTCGTGGCTTACAAATTAAATAAAGATGCATTCGAATAAGGAGGTTGTCATGGGATACTTTATCGATAAACACTATTTCACTGGCACTTCTGGAACAAGTTTGAAGCATAGTGCCAATAAAACTCATGCAAAGTATGGTACGAAAAATAGTACTAGCGATGAGAAAGGCACAGACAATAAAAAGAACAATACTTCAGAATACAACGCTGAGTATTATCAGGAGAATAAAGAGAAATGGGAAGATAATGAATCTTCTTCAAGTTCTAAGACCTCTAGTAAAAAGTCATCTAGTTCTAGCAAATCGGACAACGATGATCTCTTTTACGATAAAGATGGAAAAGCTCGTTTCGGTCACAAAGACTATGACGAGAATGATGAGGACTTTAAGAGAACTGATGGTGAGAAGATTGAAGGTACTGATCTAAGGTCATTCACAAATAAGAATGGCTCTACAATTATTCTCGGTAAAGGCATTAAGTTCTCATTCCCTCCTGGGACAAAGATAACTTCTGCTATGGCTAGGAAACTTGCCAATATCGAAAACAATTACGATGGTAAAGATAAAGAGAAGTATGTCGCTCAGATGTTGAATGCTGTAACTGGTTTCGCCGATAGACAGAATCTGTTTAGCGAAAAGAAGTCAACAAAATCTTCAAGCGGTTCTAAGAAGTCAACCGAAACAAAAGAAGAGAAATCTAGTTCATCATCAAGTTCTTCTGGAAAGAGAGATTGGAGCAAGATAAAGACTGATTACTATAGCGGTAAGAAGTCTGATAGTTCAACACCTACTCCAACTAAAGAAGAACTAAAGTCTGGTGTTACATCAGCTAAAAAGAAGAAAACAACGAAACAAAATTCGCAGTTTAAGAAAAAGTAAACAGGAGGTTAGATAAATGGCGTCATTAACTCAGAGATTTCGTTCTGGATGGAACGCATTTTTAGGACGAGACCCAACAAAAGAAAGAGAGTTTACTTCTGGAGAGGTTTACGGTTATACAAGTAGACCAGATAGAGTTAAATTCACACTGAGTAATCAGCGATCAGTTGTTGCTTCTGTTTACAACAGAATAGCAGTCGATGTTTCTCAGATCGAGATGGTCCATGCTAAATTGGATGATCAAAATCACTATAAAGAAACAGTAGATTCATCTTTGAATGACTGCTTAACGATCGAAGCGAACGTAGACCAGACAGCAAAAGCTTTCATACAAGACATTGTTGAGTCAATGTTCGATGAAGGTGTCGTAGCTGTTGTGCCTACAGATACAGATGATGACCCTACAACTGATAGTCAGAAGTGGGACATCTTCTCAATGAGAACTGGAAGGATTCTAGAATGGTATCCACTGGCTGTTAAGGTTAGAGTTTACAACGAACGACTAGGAATCTTCCAAGATCTTGTGTTACCAAAAGACATGATAGCAATCATTACAAATCCTTTCTATGCCACAATGAATGAACCGAATTCAACATTGCAAAGACTTATAAGAACAATAAATAAGTTGGATAAGCTTAATGAGCAGAATACTACTAATAAGCTTAATCTGATTATTTCATTGCCTTACATAACAAAGTCAGAGCAGCGTAAGAAAGAAGCTGAGAGAAGAAGATCAGATCTTGAGAATCAGCTTGAGAATTCTCCTCTGGGTGTTGCTTATGCTGATGGCACAGAAAGAATAACCCAGCTCAATAGGCCATTAGAAACAGGTCTTTGGGAGCAGGTTAGAGATTTGACAACTGAGCTCTTCAATAAACTTGGAGTTACTAAGGCAATATTAGATGGAACTGCTGATGAAGCAACGACCATAAATTACTACAACAACACTATTGTTCCAATATGCTCAGCAATTGCAGATGAGTTCAAGAGGAAGTTCCTTTCTAGAACTGCAATTACTCAGGGCCATACAATATTCTTCTATAGGGACCCATTCAAACTGGTTCCAGTATCTCAGTTGGCAGATATTGCCGATAAGTTTAGACGTAATGAAATAATGACATCTAACGAAATGAGAGCAGAGATAGGTATGAAGCCTAATGATTCTGAGAAAGCGGACGACATCTCGAATCCGAACCTTAACAAGTCAAATGCAGAAGTTGAAGCAGATGGAAATGGTGTTGAACCAAAAGAGGATGAAGGAGGTATGCAAGATGTCTAAGAAACATTACGATTTCGCGGGTTGGGCTACTAGGAACGATGTCCGTTGTTCCGACGGTAGAACAATTAGACATGGCGCATTTTCCGATGACGACGGTAAACGTGTTCCTCTTGTCTGGATGCATAACCATAAGGATGTTCAGCAGGTTTTAGGACATGCTGATCTCGAGGAAAGACCTGAAGGCATTTATGCTTACTGCTCTTTCAATGGTACCGATCATGGACAGAATGCAAAAGAGTATGTCCAGCATGGCGATGTTGTTGCCCTTTCTATTTTCGCTAATGAACTTAGAGAGAATAGAAAAACAGGTGACGTTTTCCATGGTGCTATTAAAGAAGTTAGCCTTGTATTGGCAGGCGCTAACAGAGAAGCAGTTATAGACTCAGTCATTTCCCATGGCGAGCTTTCAGAAGACGAAGCTGAAATTCGTTTTGTTGGGTATGGGGATGTAATTCTTCACAAAGACAAGGACGAAGATGAAGACGAGGAAGATGACACAAACGAGTCTGAAGAAGATGAGGATCAGGATGAAGATGATGAGGATGATTCATCTGACGAATCAAACGAGTCTGAAGAAGACGAAGATGATGAGAAGGAAGATGAAAAGAAGCCTATCAAACATGCTGATGAGGGAGAGAAGGATGATGATAAAGAAGAGAGTGTTGCCGATGTTATGGCTACTCTCAACGAGAAACAGAAAAAAGCTGTTGCGATCATAATCAGCCAGATTACATCTGGTAAGAAGTCTGAAAAGACTCTTTCCCACGCCGACAATCAGGAAGTATCCGATGGAGAAACATCTGATGAAGGCGAAACAGTTGAGGATGTGTATAACACCCTTAATGAAAAACAGAAAGATGCAGTAGCACAGATTGTAGATGCTGCTGTGCAGGAAAAAGAAGGAGGTTCAGAGATGAAACACAACGCATTCGATGGGGCTAATCAGTCTCAGAACACATTATCCCACGATGATTTCATGGAAATCGCAAAGGTTGGCCGCCAGATGGGATCACTTAAGGCTGCATTTGAAGCTGCTGAAGAGGAAGGTTTCATTCAGCACGCAGATGGTGATTATGGAATTAAGAATCTGGAGTATCTGTTCCCAGAAGCTAAGACAATCAACACAACTCCTGAGTTCATCAAGAGAGAAACAGACTGGGTTGATAAGGTTCTTAATGCTACACACCACACACCTTTCAGCAGAGTAAAGAGTATCTTCGCTGATATCACAGAAGATGAAGCTCGTGCAAGAGGTTACATCAAGGGTAAGCTGAAGAAGGAAGAGGTATTCTCACTCTTAAAGAGAACAACAGATCCTCAGACTATCTACAAGAAGCAGAAGCTGGATAAGGACGATATCGATGACATCACAGATATGAATATCGTTGCTTGGCTGAAGACAGAGATGCAGCTCATGCTTAAGGAAGAGATCGCAAGAGCTATCCTTATTGGTGATGGTAGACTTGCTTCTTCTGATGACAAGATCCAGGAGTCACACATTCGTCCTGTTTACAACGATGCTGATCTTTACACAGTTAAGATTCCTGTTAGTGTTGCAGCTAATGCTACAGATGATGATGTTGCTAAGGCACTCATCAGAGCTATGGTTAAGGCTCGTAAGCAGTACAAGGGTTCAGGTAACCCATCATTCTTCACAACAGATGACTATGTAACAGATGCTCTGTTGCTTGAGAATGGCATCCAGGAAAGACTCTACAAGTCTGAAGCAGAAGTTGCTACAGCTATGAGAGTTAGAGAGATCGTTCCTGTAGAGGTTATGGAAGGCCAGACAATCGAGATCGATGAGAATGGCACAAAGAAGACATACCCTGTTATCGGTGTTGAAGTTAACCTTTCAGATTACAACATCGGTACAAACGGTGGTGCTAAGACTGACTTCTTCGATGATTTCGATATCGACTTCAACCAGTACAAATACCTGTATGAGACAAGAATGTCTGGTGCTTTGATTAAGCCTTTCTCAGCACTTACATTCTACCTTGTAAAGGGTTGATTAAATCTTATAGGAGGGCAAAATAATGGAGATGATTTTCCAGGACGCAAAAGATAAGTACGTTACAGCGGTTGTTGTATACGGAAAGACATCAGATTCAAAGCTTTATGTTGATGCTGATTACTCAGCTCAGGTTGAACAGGCAGTAGTTGAAGATGCTTTCGCTAAGAATGTTCTTCTTGTAAAAGTTGGTACAGCTTCATACAGACCAGTTAAGGTAGCAGCAAACAAGGTTCTTGTGCTTGATCTTTCACAGGGCTCTGTAGCAGCTACAGAATTCGCAGCTAAGGCTGCTGAATAATATCTTGGAGGTTGTTTATGAAGTGGTATGGCGAGATTGGTTTTAAAGAAATAGTTACAGAAGCCAGAGGTGTTCATAGCCCTAAGATAATCCCTAGGATGTTTGTAGGTGATGTTCTTAGAAGTGCATGGGGAGAACAACAGGGCAATAAAATCAATGCTGATATGCATGTAACAAATAGGCTTTCAGTGGTTGCTGACCAGTATCTTCAAAACAACTTCCACAAGATAGCTTATATTGAATTCGAAGGTGCCAAGTGGACTGTGGGTAATGTCGAGAAGGATCCAGATCGGCCAAGACTTACAATCTCACTTGGCCCTTTGTATAAGGAGGAAGAGGAGGTAGACGAAGATGAAGACTAGAGAAGAAGTCCAAGAGTTTTTGGAAAGTATTCTCGGGAATGATCGAGTTTACTTCCAAGAGCCTCCGAATACTGGCATGAAGTATCCATGTATAGTTTATAGGTTTAATCGATTCGATAGAAGAGATGCCGACAATAAACCGTACATACTCTTCGGTCAGTGGGAGGTACACCATATGTATAAGTCAATAAAGTATGACCTTAAGGATAAGTTTATATTTGCTTCTCCGTATGTCGACTTTAACAGACGCTTAATTACAGATGGCGTATACAACGATTACTATACAATACATCAATGACGGAGGTAAATAGACATGGCAACAAATTTCGCATTAAATTGGGATGCCCAGGGTGAGAAGAAATTCGAAACCGGTGTCGACAGAGGCGTTTTATATCCTGGCGTAAATGGCGTATATCCTAAGGGAGTCGTTTGGAATGGCTTCACTAATGTAAATGAATCTCCAGACGGAGGAGATGCTCAGGATTTCTATGCTGATAACATTAAGTATGGTTCACTTCGTGGTGCTGAGAACTTTAACGGTACTGTTGAGTGCTATACATATCCTGATGAATGGAAGGCTTGTGATGGTCGTAGAGAACTTGTTCCAGGCGTTACAATCTCTCAGCAGAACAGAAAGGCATTTGGTCTTTCTTACAGAACACTTATCGGAAATGATACTGAGGGTATTGACCTTGGTTATGTTCTTCACCTCATCTACAATGCTACAGCTTCTCCATCAGAGAAGAGTCGTCAGACTGTAAATGAATCACCTGAAGCTCAGACATTCTCATACGAGTTCAGAACAACACCTGTTCCTGTAACAAGAATCGAGAATGCAAAGGCTACATCTCACATCGAGATCGACAGCACAAAGGTTTCTGCAGCTCAGCTTACAGCTATCGAGAACATTCTCTATGGCCAGGCTGGTTCAGTATCTTATTCAGAAGTTGCTGCAGCTACAGGTGACAACCCAGCTACAGAAGGTTGGTATGAACTTGTTGGCTCAACATATGTCCTTTCAACAGATACAACAGTAGATGCTGAGAAGACATACTATGAGAAGGTTGAGACTGGTGCAGTAGATCCTAGACTTCCTCTTCCAGATGAAGTTTACGATATTCTTACATCAGTAGCTTGATAATTTGTTTATGGGCCTGGGTCGTTAGCTATATGCTTTCGGCCTGGGTTCTTTTTATGAAAGGGGAATAACCATGTATAAAATCACAAGAAAGTATGAAGATTTCAATGGGGTTGAGAAAGAAGAAGACTTTTACTTCAACCTATCAAAAGCTGAG